>JAEEGK010004844.1_pt1 | contig 32803 bp, 20 predicted proteins | sample 8958771 | NCBI WGS metagenome assembly JAEEGK01 (sample SAMN16246547, study PRJNA631951) | gut metagenome | biome: gut microbiome; feature: rumen; material: SC-attached | host: Bos | place: Iran: Karaj | collected 2018-10 | reverse complement strand
CAGAAGTCTCTAACTGAAAAAGAAAAGGGTACAGCCTTTGAACGTCTGATGAAACTCTGGTTTCTCACCGATCCCCGTTATGCCAATCTGCAACAAGTCTGGCTGTGGGAAGAATTCCCTGCCCGCAAGGACTTTGGCGGGAAAGACCTTGGTATAGACCTTGTGGCTCGTACAGAGACAGGCGACTACTGGGCTATCCAATGTAAGTGCTATGCCGAAGATGCCCAAATGTCTAAAGGCGCAGTAGATAGTTTCCTGGCTAATGCCAGCCGGACATTCCTCGATCCTGAGACCTTCCAGACACGTGAGTTCTCAAACCTGCTTTGGGTGCAGACCACGCGAAAGCGTTGGGGGGCTAATGCCGAAGCAGCCATACAAGGACTGAGCAAGCCCTTCAACCGCATATCCCTCTACGATCTCGAAATCTCTGCCGTTGACTGGGAGAAGCTAAAAGCCGGTCTTTATGGCGACAACGCCAAACTGCCAGGCAAGCAGCCACGCCCACACCAGTTGACCGCCATGTCGAAAGCCTACGAATATTTTGTAGAGCAACGCAATGAAAGAGGCAAACTGATTATGGCTTGCGGTACAGGAAAGACCTATACCAGCCTGAAGATTATGGAGCAGATGACGGACAAGAATGCCTTTGTGCTGTTTCTTGTGCCGAGCATCGCCCTGTTAGGCCAAACACTTAACGCATGGATGGCTGACAAGCAGGACGAGATGCGTGCCGTCTGTGTCTGTTCGGATGCAAAAGCCTCACGCAAGATGGTGGATGCCGACGATGAGGATGCCAGCGTGATCGACTTGGCAGTACCTGCCACCACCAATACGCAGTCCATTCTTCGCCAACTTCGCCAATACGGCAAAGAGGATTGCCGTACCGTCATATTCTCAACCTATCAGAGTATCGACGTTGTAAAAGAGGCTATCGATAAATACGGTCGTGAGGTTGACTTGATTATCTGCGATGAAGCCCATCGTACCACAGGTGTCATACTGAAAGATAAGGCAGAGAGCAACTTTACCAAGATACATAGCAACAGCTTTATCAAAGCCAAAAAGCGTCTGTATATGACAGCGACTCCTCGTCTGTATAGTGCCAACGTGAAGGTAAAGGCTAAGGAAAATGAGAATGTTGATATACTTTGTTCCATGGATTCCAAGGAACTCTATGGCGAAGAAATCCATCGCCTGTCGTTCAATGATGCCGTGAGCCAAGGACTGTTGGCAGACTACAAGGTCTTGGTGTTGACAGTCAGCGAAGAGGATATCCCTCAAGAGATTCGCAACAGCATCAAGGCAGACTATATGATGGCCAGCGATAAAGACAAGCTGCATGAACTCCACTTTGACGATGCCACCAAGATTATAGGCTGTATCAACGGACTTTCAAAACGTATCAAGGGCGACAACGGCATCACTAAAGAACAAGACCCGATTATGATGAAACGGGCTGTTGCCTTCTGCCAGACCATCAATCCTACCAAGAGCAACCCTAACTACAGCTCCACCCAGTTAGCCCGTTACTTCGAAACCATCTGCGACGAATATAAACAGACGATGCTCTTAGACGAGCAAAAAGAGGTGGTGAATGTCAAGGCCAAGCATATCGACGGCTCGATGGATGCCAACACCCGTAATGAGTTGATAGCCTGGCTGAAGCAGGATGCCGATGATCCTCAGGAGTGTCGTGTGCTCTGTAATGTGCGTTGTCTCTCCGAGGGTGTCGATGTGCCCGCCCTTGATGCCGTCTTGTTCCTCTCTCCCAGAAACAGCGAGGTGGAGGTGGTGCAGAGTGTAGGTCGTGTGATGCGCACTTTCGGCAAGGGCACCGACAAGGAAAAGAAATACGGCTATATCATCATCCCCGTCATTGTGCCCAACGATGTAAAGCCAGAGGATGCGCTCAACGATAACGAGCGTTTCAAGGTGGTGTGGACGATTCTGAATGCACTCCGCTCTCACGACGAGAACTTCAATGCCCATGTCAATCAGATTAACCTGAACAAGACGCGCCCACCAAAGATTACCATTGCCCGTGTGCCTCGTGACACCTACGGACTTGGAACGATGGCCGCTGAGGACGGGCCACAACATCTTGAAAACGAGGAAGTAGCTCGTCAGCTGGAGTTGCGCTTTGGTACGCTTCAAGACGGCATCTATGCCCGCTTGGTTGAGAAGGTGGGCGACAAGATGTATTGGGAGAACTGGGCCAAGTCGGTTGGCGAGATTGCCCAGAAATTTATCGAGCGCATCGCCCTGTTGATTAAGGAGAACAAGAATGCGCGCAACTATTTCAAGGAGTTTATCAACGGTCTGCATAAGAACATCAACGACAGCATCGACGAAGGCCAGGCTATCGAGATGCTGGCTCAGCACATGATCACCCGCCCCGTGTTCGATGCGCTGTTTAAGGAATACGAGTTCGTGAACAACAACGCCGTAAGCCGCTCGATGCAGGATATGCTCGAAGTGCTTGAAAGCGAGGGTATGGAGATGGATACGGCTGTGCTCGACAAGTTCTACACCTCGGTTAAGAACAACATCAGCAACATTGATAATCTGGAGGCTAAGCAGACCATCATCAAGAACCTCTACGAGAAGTTCTTCAAGGGAGCCTTCCCCCTGACGGTGGAGAAACTGGGTATTGTTTATACGCCAGTTGAGTGTGTTGACTTTATCATTCATAGCGTGGAGGATATTCTGCAACAGGAGTTCCACACCTCGCTGACCGAAGAGAATGTACACATCCTCGACCCATTCGTAGGAACTGGAACATTCATTACCCGTTTGCTGCAAAGTGGACTGATTAAGAAGGAAGATATGCTACGCAAGTACAAGAACGAAATCCATTGCAACGAGATCGTTCTGCTGGCGTACTACATAGCCGATGTAAATATCGAGGCCGTATTCCATGATATTATGCATCCTGAGAAATACGAGATGTATGATGGCATTTGCCTGACTGACACCTTCCAGCTGAATGAGCATGGGGATAATGATATCTTCTCGCAGCTCTTCCCCGAAAACTCCGAGCGCCTGCAAAAGCAGAAGAAAGCACCCGTAAGGGTGATTATTGGTAATCCGCCGTATTCAAAAGGTCAAAAGGATGCGAATGATAATGCTGCGAATCTTACATACCCGCATTTGGATGAAAGAATAATATCAACATACAGAAAGAAAAGTCATAGTTCATCTGCATTGGCAGTCGCTGCATTACGAGATAGTTATATAAAAGCCTTTAGATGGGCATCTGATCGTTTATCACAGAATAAAGATGGCGGAATTATTGCATTTATAAGTAATGGCGCGTGGCTCGATGGAATATCGCAAGACGGTATGAGGAAAGCTTTACAAGATGAATTTACTTCAGTTTATGTATTTAATCTCAGAGGTAATCAACGTACATCTGGGGAATTATCACGAAAAGAAGGGGGGAAAATCTTTGGCTCTGGTTCACGTACTCCTATAGCAATTACTTTCCTAGTAAAAAATCCTACAAAACAAGGTGAAGCTAATATTTATTATCATGACATTGGAGACTACCTTAGTCGTGAACAAAAACTCCGAATAATAAAAGAATTCAAATCATTAAACAACATAGAATGGATGACACTAGTCCCAAATGATAAAAATGATTGGATTAATTTAAGGGATGGAGTTTTTGATGCCCTATTGCCAATTACTCCGGAAAAAAAGTATATGATTAAATCACAATCATTCTTTAGTATAAATTATTTGGGCGTAGTAACAGCAAGAGATGCATGGGCTTTTAATTATTCAAGTCCTCAATTGTCAAATAATGTAGAGAGGATGATGTCTTTATATAATGAGGACATGGATAATATAGGTGAATTTGATGATAGTAATTTTGAATCTCTTATAAACACTGACCCAACAAGAATAAGTTGGACGGCAATTCTTAAAAACAGAGCAAAAAAGGGATTTAGATTTAAAACAGAATATGTAAAGACCGATGTTAGAGAGGCAACATATCGACCATTTATGAAATCGCATATGATGTTGAATAAGTATTTTAATGAGGTAATTGGTTTGACACCCTCGATGTTTCCAACATCAAAGCATGAAAATGTTGTGATTTTTGTTTCTGGTATTGGAGCTAACAAAGATTTTAACGCATTCATAGTGAACACGCCATCTTCATTAGATATGCAGGAGAAAGGCCAGGGATTCCCCCTCTACTGGTACGAAGAGAACAAGAACAAGCAGCGGTCGCTCTTTGATGAAGAATCGAACGACGACTTTATCCGTAGGGATGGCATCACCGACTGGATATTAAAAGAGGTACGCACGCGTTATGGCGCTAAGAACATCACCAAGGAGATGATATTCTATTATGTGTATGGCCTGCTACACTCAAAGGACTATCGTGAGCGTTTTGCCGCTGACTTGAAGAAGTCATTGCCACGAATCCCCATCGTGGATAGCCTCGATGACTTTATGGAATTCTACAAAGCGGGTAAGGAACTGGCCGACCTCCACCTGAACTACGAAACGGTTGCCCCCTACCCTGGCGTGATAGTACATGGCGACCGCCAAGTGCCCCAAACCGTGAAGCGTGACCCAGCGACTGGCGGCTATATCCAAGCCCCAGCCGATGATGGTGCCTACGATTACTTCCGTGTGATAGATAAGATGCGCTTCAAGTCGAAGGATGATAAGAGCACCATCATCTACAACGCTAACATCACCATCGAGAACATCCCACAGAAAGCCTACGAGTATATCGTCAACGGCAAATCGGCCATCGAATGGATCGTGGAGCGTTACGCTGTCACCCAGGACAAGAAATCGCTCATCAAGAACGATGCCAACGACTGGGCCCGTGAGCACCACAAACCCCGCTACATCCTCGACCTCCTGCTGAGTGTCATCAATGTCAGCGTCCAGACAGTTGACATCGTGAACAATCTGCCAAAACTGAAATTCGACTAACCTCACACGGTTACAGGCATGGATGCAAACCCCACTGCAAAGGATAAGACAATCGCCCTGTTCCTGCAAACGGATCTAACAGACCCGGGGAAGGTAGATGAAGCCCTTAATTGGTTAGTAGAGCAGACAGTTATCTTCTATCGTGTATTCTCAGAAGAGGTAAAGAATATAAAGGTATAATAAAACGATGCAGGACCGCGATAGTCCTGCAGTGAAAAAAGGCGAAGAGACATTTGGTGATTTCAAAAATAACCCTTACCTTTGCATCGTGTTTTTCACAGAATTGGATTTAAGGTTAATAATTGGGCGCACCTCTTGCAGTGATGCACGAGGCGCGTTTTTTTATGCCTATTACGACACAATCACCCCCTCTTCCCCCATTTTGTCGCAAAACACCAGACCTGTCGCTACAACCTCTGTCTAAAGTACGCAAAATATTTGCCCACCTCCCAAAACTGCCGTACTTTTGCATCGTCGAACAGAACAAACAACGTCTGAGCGACGCAAGAGGAGAGTTAATAAACGTACCGTTTGCTACGAATATCAATAACTTATTGATATGCCAAAAATTAATGAGGAATAATTCAAAAGAATCCCCGCTAGTGGCGGGGATTCTTTTTATTAGGGGCAGATGAATTACTGACAACTTACCTTTACGTCGGAAACTGTGATAGAGCCACCGTAGTTATTGATGCTCCAGCAGTTCTTCTGGATACCATAGATACGCTGTGTGTATGCACATACATCGTTGATATACATGGTAAGAACTGAATTGTCAGTGTAGATGTCGATGTTATAGACATTGTCGGCCGGACGCTGGAACACATAGCCGTCGGCTGCCTCGATAAAGCCCTTGCCTTCTTCGCCCTCCTGCTCGAAGTTCACTTTGCGGCCATCTTCCCACTCGGGATTCACCACCATGGTATAGTACTTCTTCGAGTCGCTGCCACGAACGAACGAGATACCGAACTTATCCCAGTTGTTGGATGTCTTGACGGTGAACGAGATGTGGTTGGCTACATAAAGACGATTATAGAGCACATAAGCACCATCGCCACTCAGCGTTCCGTTACTATATCCGTTAGACGCCATTACCTTTGGCTCAACAGTCGCATGATACTTCTCTGCCAGTGCAGGCACAGCACCAAGAGTGAGGGTGCCATCAGCGTGCTGGATAATTTTGTGACATACCAATGCACCACTCCAGTTGGGCTCGTTGCCGTCACCAGCACCTACGTTGGTATTCTTCTCATGGATGTCAGCACCAGAACGGAACGGGCACCAGCCCCAGATGTAACGGTCTGTGCCGTTAGAGGCAGTCTTGCCTGCATAGAATGAACGGGTATCGAGAACGCCCTCATGACCATCAGGAGCCCACTTCGGACCATCATTCAGACAGTTCTTCAGTTCCTCGTAGGTAGAAGCAACCATGTACTTCACCTTGCGGCTCCAACTGGCGCGATAGCTCTCACTGAATACGATGTACCAGTAGTCGCCCATCTTGAAAATGTCGGGACATTCCAACATACGGTCCCAAATCATCTTGATACGGCCAATATGCTCCCAGTTTTTCAGATCACTCGACTTGAACTCAGCAAACACAGGATCGCCTCCGTGTTCAGGATAAGTAGAGATGATCATGTGGTACATGTTATCGTCGGCTACAAAGATCTGCGGATCACGGAAATCGTTGGCAGAATAGCCAAAGTCGGTGCCGTAGAGCGCCCACAGTTCATCCTTGGTCCAATGCTTGAAGTCAGTCGAAGTAGCACGCATCACCACCTCACGGTTCTTGCAGTTGCCATTATGACCTGTATAATAGATATAATATGTACCATCTTTCTCATAGGCACAGCCTGTACCAAGTGCAGCGTCCTGTTCAAAGTCGTTACCGCCATAAGGCAACAGCTCACCGAGCGACTCGTAGCTGGCACAGTCCTTTGTTGCGACAGCCCAAATGGGGTGGAAACGGAAGGGCATATTGTTGATGTACTCCTGTAGGTAAAGCACTTTGAATAGGCCATCCTTCTGATCGTAGTAAGGCATGGGGTCGCCAACGCGTCCTACATAAGGCATATAATATGTGCCAAAATCTGGTGCATCTGTAGAAGCGAAGAATGTGGTAGTGCCTTCCCAATCCTTAGAAGGGTCTCCGCTGAACTTTTCGTCGCTGCACGCCGTCAGCGCAGAGGCTGACAGCATGAATGCGAATACTGAATATATCATTGTCTTCATAAACTATCTATTTTACAAATTATCTTTATTTCCAATTCTACTTCGTCAAATAATCGAATGCATTGAGCAGGATGGTTCCCATGTTGTCGTGGTAGTTCGACACATAAGGTGTGGGCGAGTTCCAATCGAAGAGTCCAGAACCGAGGCAGATGACACCACCCTTACCAAACTCACCGTTAGCACCCTTCAGTTCCCATGATGACACGCTGTTGTCGCCACCCAGTGCGCGACCGCCAGTCTTAGCCTCAACAGCATCCTTACCATCCTGATAGGTATCCCAGAATCCATACTGCGATGTGGTGTTACAGATGGTGTAATCCTTATCGAGTGTATAGACAGCGTTATCGGCTGCACCTGGATAGGTCTTAAGGTTCTTCCACAACGGATGTGTGATGTCGTAAGCATAGAAGTGCCAAGGATCATCGCCCATCTGGTCGGAGCCTTCGCCGCCTCCGCCACCCCAGACATTGTTGGGATAAGCATCCTCAGGCATAGCGCCCAGGGCTATAGCGTAATTCACAGCCGAACGTCCGAGTACGAAGCCGACACCATTCTGCCAGAGCTCCTTCATCTTCGGCAGTGCGGTCATAGCACCCTGTTCAGCCTCAACAAAGCCATTATAATTGCCGTATGATGAGCAATGACGATGGAAGAATACGAGCTTACACTTCTCCAGCGAGATATTACCACTGGCAATATCGTTCCATGAAGCATAAGCCGCACTTTCGATATTACCCGTGAGCCACTTGGCTGCAGCCTTCTCCTCATCATTCAGCAGTTCAATATTTTCTGCTTCGCCAACAAAGATAGCTACAGGATCGGATATCATCGTTACATATACGGTATAGACTGATGTAGCTGTATTATCATTCAGGGTAATCTGGAAAGGCTCTGTGAAGTTACCCTTCGTACCACTGGCTGGCGAGCAGATAGCATCTTCGCTATGCTCAACCTCAAAGGTGGCATTGGTCAGGTCGATACCGCTATTAGCCATCACACTGACATTGACAGTCTTATCCTGCTGGTTGATGGCACCTCTTACACCTTCCAGAATGAAGTTCTTCATCAGTGCCTCATCATTACGTACGCTTACCTGGTAGTCCAGCACCAAGTCACCATTTGAGATATGCAAGGTACGGTCGGCATCGAAATTGATGTGATCGCCTACATTCATACTTGACTGAGCACCTGGAGAAACTGTAATACCGGTAACTTCCATATCTCTTTTCTGGTCAAAGTCAACAGGAACTTTCACCTTCACTAGTCGTTTCTCTGTGTTGATGATGCCTTCATACTGTCCGTTCAGCACGAACTTCTCAACAAGGCATGAACCGCTCACATCGATGCTGCCCGTATGATCTTTGCTGCAGGCAGCTAACCCGCATATTACGCATAATGCGCAGATAATGCTATATATCGTTTTCATAACTTTAATTTTTCAATTTTTCAATTCTTCAATTCTTCATTACCACTCTCCGCAGTTCTGCGTATAGTGTCCGTTTGATGCAGCCATCTGCTCCCAAGGAATAGGAAGGTACTCATTCTTATTGGCAGTAAACTGTGCACCATCGAGGAAGTTCATCTTCTCACTCTCAGTGGTATAGAACCTGTTCAGCACGGTGGCAGCATCGCCCCAACGTACGAGGTCGAGGAAACGCTCACTCTCCATAGCCAGCTCAAGGCGACGCTCCATCTTAATAATCTTCATGGTCTCCTCCTTTGAGAATGAGCCATTATACTTGCCCACAGCATAGTGAACATTGTATTTGTTTGGATAGCCAGAGACTGCACTACTATTTGCCAGCTTGGCAGCACGGTCGCGAATCTGATTAACCAGTGCGATTGCTTCTGTGGTCTGTCCCAACTGAGCCAGGGCCTCAGCACGCATCAGCAGCACGTCAGCAAAGCGGAATACGATACGGTTCATCGAACTAGCCCACTGTGAGTCGCACAGGAACAGATAGAGGTCGGTCAGTGCGGGATCAACATTCTGCTTCAGTGATACAAAGTACCCAAATGTTCCACCAGAGCGACTCCATGCGTTAGACTCACTCATCATGAAGTTGGGGTTGTACATATAGGGAGTGCCAGGAACACCTACGGTCTCGAACAGACGAGGATCGACGGTCTGATTTGAACCTACCGTGTAATCGACATCATCAAAGTTGTCGAGCAGAGGCAGTCCATTGCTGTTGGTGCGATAGGCATTGACCAGATTATGAGACGGCTTATAGAAATCACAACCAGAATCGTGTACCTTAGGAATACATGGCACTATCAGACGGTTAGAGAAGTTCAGGTTGCCATAAACGGTGCCATCGTTCTTCGAGTACTGGATGGCCCAGATGCTTTCCTTGCCATTCTCGTATTGCTCCTCAGGACGGAAGTTGTTAAACAAGTCGGGCTCCAAGCCATAACCTGCATAGAGGGAGGTATTGGTATATTCCACCACCTTCTGCAAGTCGGCATCGCTGATGCTGGTAACCTGATTGCTGTTGGCATCATCCTGATGGTATGCCTTGTAAAGATATACCTTAGCCAGGAATGCGGCACAAGCAGCCTTGGTGGGGCGACCTTTTTCTGTCTGTGTGACAGGTAGCACAGCATAGGCATCCTCCAGATCGTTGATGATCTGCTGCCAACCTTCATCGTTGGTATATTCAGTGTTAGAAAGGTTGTTATAGTCATCCTCTGTCATGTTAGGCTTGTTCACGAAAGGTATCTTTTTGAACAGGCGCTTCAGCTGGAAGTGGCCATAGGCACGCAGGAACTTCATCTCGGCTGTACGCTGTATGATGGTATTATTGTTCTGATCAGCACTTGCCAGTACATCAAGCCCCAGGTTGACACGGCTCAGATAGTTATAGAAACGTGTCCAGATAGAGCTGAATGGCCAGTCGGTGGTCATCACACCAACACTCTTTTCCAGACGATGGAAAGGCTCACCATCAGAGAAGTCTGAACCGCCTACATAAGCATCATCTGAACGAGTATCGTAGTTCCACAGTGAGAACGAAGCATTCATGTCCTCAATTGAAAGCAGACCAGCATATGCTGAAATCAGCACATTATCGATATACTCAGGGTTCTTCACCTCATCCTGAGTCAGCGTAGCCTGTGGCACCTGTTCATCCAGAAATTTGGAGCAGCCCGTAGCTAAAGGTAAAAGGGTAAAAAGGTAAAAGGGTAAAACCGCTTTAGCCAAGTTCCTTACCTTACTAAAAATTATATTTGTCTTCATAACCGTTTTATTTACTTTTTTACTATTTCTACTTTTTACCTTTTAAAACGAGACATTCACACCGAATGTGAGATTGAGTGGAATAGGATAGTTGAATCCCGGGTTCTCAGGATCGACACCTGTAAACTTGCTACTCTTGATGGTAATCAGGTTCTGAGCCGATGCATAGAGACGAATACGGTCCAGATACAGTTTACTGACCACCTGCTTCGGCAAATTGTAACCCAACTGGATGGTACGCAATTTAGCGTATGAGCCATTCTCAATATAATAAGAAGATACACGACCTTCGTTGTTGGTGTCAGATGTGGTGAGTGCAGGTATATTGCTATCGGGATTAGACGGGCTCCACGCATCAAGCACACGAACACCCTTGTTCAGATAAGGAACATTGATGGCTGAGTTAGCCCAGAAATCGGTCTGAGACTTATACCCTCTACAATCCACGTCAACGCCCTGAACACCTTGCCAGAACATGGTCAGATCCCAGTTCTTGTACTGCAGGCTGATATTAAGACCCCATGTAAAGGCGGGTGTCGGGTCATAGATCCAATCCTGATCTTCCTCTGTGATGCGACCATCGCCATTCAAGTCCTTATAACGGATGCGGCCCAATCCTGCGCCTTCCTGTATAGCATGGTTGTCGATCTCATCCTGACTCTTGAAGATACCATCGTAGATGTAACCAACCTGTGAGAACATGGCATGGCCCACGACACTCTTCACGCCGTTACCGCCATATGTACCTTTGGCAGCTACAGTTTCAGGCAGTTTGGTAATCTCGTTACTATACTTACTGATGTTTCCGTTGATATCCCATGAAAAGCCATTAGGCAAAGCATGACGGTAACCTACAGTGAACTCCCAACCATTGTTCTTCACCTCACCGGCATTGATCCACTGGGCAGCACCTTCACCCATAGCTGCGATACCATCCATCAGCAAGAGGATGTCCTTAGTCTTCTTATTATACCAGTCGAAGCTACCATATATCTCATTTCCCAGAATACCGAAGTCAAGACCGATATTATGCTGTGTCGTAGTCTCCCACTTGATATCATCATTACCACGCTGATTACGCACATAGCCGTTAGGAAGGTCGTAACCGCCATTTGAACCAAGAATATCGTAAGAAGTACCTGCCTGTCCGCTTCCCCAAAGACCCGTTGAGATCACGGCCTTATAAAGCGTATAACGTGCTGTGTTTGAGATTTCCTGATTACCAGTCTGTCCCCAGGAATAACGCAGTTTCAAATTGTCGAGCCAGCCCTTTGTTGACTCCATGAACTTCTCCTGCGAGATGCGCCAACCGGCACTGACTGAAGGGAAAGTACCATACTGGTTGCTGGAACCGAAGCGGCTTGAACCGTCACGACGGATGGTAAACGAAGCCAGGTACTTATCGTCATAGGTATAGTTGATCTTACCAAAGAAAGAAACCAATGAGAAACCTTCACCGAAGCCTTCTGCCAACTGACGGCCTGCACCTGCTGAGGGCCACATATAGTCAGTATTCAGGATGGCAAGCTCATAACGCTTAGAGCTATACATCTTATAGTCCTGACGGTTGATCTCAGTACCAATCATGGCGTCACCTCGATGCTTGCCAATCTCCAGATTATAGGTAGCTATGGCATTCCACATCCAACGCATGTTATGCTCCTGCTTACCCTCTACTGCACTGTCGGTACGCATCACCTTACCATTGGGGATGGGATATGTGAAGAAACGCTGTTCCTTCTGCGTGTAGTCCATACCGAGGGTGGTACGAATCATGAAATTCTTGAATGGTGTGATAGTAAGGTGAACATCACCGAACATACGCCACTGGGTATATTTATTGTCCTTCGTATTAGCGATCATGCTCAATGGATTCTCACGCTCAGAGTAAGCGCCAAGAGCCTGGGCATATTTGCCGTTCTCCGCATAGATGGGGAAGTTTGGATTGAACTCCAGTGCGTGCTCCAGCACACCACCTGGCGCATCAACACCTCTTGTCCGGTTCACCGTGAAGTTCTCACCAATAACAACAATATCTTTGATTAGTTTATAGTCTGCATTAGCACGAGCTGACAGGCGATTGAAATAAGTATCCTTGATGGTACCCTGATTATCATAGTAGCCAATAGAGAAGAATGATGAGCCCCTCTCAGAACCATTGCTGACAGAAAGGTTATACTGCTGTACTATACCTGTACGCGTGATCTCCTTAAACCAGTCGGTATCACCTGCACGTACAGAAGCATTTTCATCCAGGTACATGTTCATCGTCATTCCGTTCAAAACAGGATTACCCTTCGCATCGTAACTCCAGTCGTAGTTATAGCCCAGGTTGTTATTACTTGGGTTCAAGCCATCGTTGACACTTGCCTGCCAATAAGCTCTACCCCACTCGCTGGCATTCATCGTCTCAATCTTATTTGTATAGAAAGAAGCGGCAATACTTCCGTCGAAGTTAACCTTTACCTTACCGTCCTTACCTTTCTTGGTGGTGATAATAATCACACCATTAGCAGCTCGTGAGCCGTAGATGCTGGCCGAAGCGGCATCTTTCAGGACCTGAATGCTCTCAATATCATTACCGTTCAGTTCGTGCATACCTGCCTTGGTAGGTACACCGTCGATGATATAAAGGGGATCATTGTCGTTCAAGGTTCCTACGCCACGGATGCGAACCGTTGCAGCACCAGAGGGATTACCATCTGCAGTAATGTTCATGCCTGGCACACGTCCCTGCAATGCTTTCATCGGGTTGTTTTCGTTCTGCTTTGCCATCTCGTCAACACTTACCGTTGAAATGGCACCAGTCAGATCGGCCTTGCGCTGGGTGGTATAACCAGTAACAACCACCTCTTGCAACACCTCGGCATCATCTTTCATCGTCACCTTCATGTCCTGTTGTGCAGGCACTTCCGTTGTCTGGTAACCAATGTAGGTAAAAACGAGGATGGCACCCTCTTTGACTTTGATTGTGAAGTTACCGTCGAAGTCGGTGATTGTACCGTTCGAGGTTCCCTTCTCCATCACTGTGGCACCGATAACCGTTTCGCCTTTTGCGTCAACGACGGTACCTTTGATCTCCGTCTGCGCGTACATGATCGTACTGACAGACAAGAGAACAAAACTCAGAAAAAGTTTTTTTAGTTTCTCCATTGTCGAATTTTAATAAAGTTAATACTCTTGTGAATTTAAATTTTTGCCGCAAAAGTACAACTTTATCATACTCGTGAATAGAAAAAATCGTTCAGAACCTCGCAAAAATGTTTCATGAAACAATCGTTGACTATTATGTATAAAACGTCAACGCCCCTTTATATAAAGGGAAAGAGCGGAAGTTACTCCGCTCTTAACTCTGTTGGATACTTACCAAAGTGTTTTTTAAAGCAAGTTGAGAAATAGCCTGGGGTTCCAAACCCTACCTCGTATGCCACCTCGCCTACAGTCTTCGTGGTCGATGCCAGCAAGGCATAAGCCTGTTGCAGTCTCATCTGCCGTAACAGCTCCACCGGTGTCTGTCCTGTTATAGACTTCACTTTCCTGTAAAGCTGCACACGGCTCAGCCCCATCTCCTCGCCAAGGTCATCCATCTTCAGATTGGGATTCGACATATTCTTGAGGATAACCTCGTTCAACTGTTCAGCAAACAACATGTCCTGACTCTTGGGAGCAGGCAATTCTTCTGCAGGTGTAACGAATATCTCGTGGAGGCGTCGGTTACTGGCATCGGTATAGAACAGCGTCTGCTCCACATTCATGTTCTGACGCTTACGTATGTTCTTCTTTGTCAGCCACAATGCAAACAGTATCATGATAATTGCAAAGATCAGGACCGCGATAGTTACAAAACTACCGATAAGCACCTTACGCTGTGTGTCATAAAGCACCATTGAGTCTTCCAGCTTGTCGTGAATGGTCACCAGATCATCATTCTGCTTCATCAGCTCTGAAGCCTCTGTTATGACCAGATCTACATTATCGGGCGTGACGACAAAACCCAGTAACGGGTTTTCGCGTTCATAAGGTCTCTTCGTCAAAATATCAAGTGCAAGCCTTATAATCTTTTCGCCATGAGTAGGATAATAATAGGTACCTATCTGATGCCCCAGTTTTACATACTCCAATCCCTCGCCAGGCATGCCGTCAATACCAAGGATCTTAATACGCCCCTCAACATTCTGCTCTACCACAGCTTTATATACTCCCGTGGCCATACCGTCGTTGTGACAGAATACAAAGGTGTTGTCCAACTGGCTGGCGTCAGACTGCCGGAGCGAATCAATCAATTGAGTGACGATGTTGCAGGATGCGTCACTCGACCAATCGCTTTTCCGACAGACATACTCCACCTCTGGTAAGGATTTCATGGCCGATTCAAAACCACGGTGACGCTCAAGGGCTGGTGTACTGCTCAACAATCCTGTAATCTCTACCACCAAAGGCTTCTTGCCTTTCGGTTGATTCTGACCTCTGACTATTGAGGCAATATATTGACCAACGATATAACCGGCCTCAACATTGTTGCCGCCAATGAAAGCAGTATAGTCTGCACTGGTTTTACGATCAAAGCTGACAACAGGAATACCTGCCTTAAGAACCCGGGCTATGGCATCATTGATAATCTGTATATCCTCATAGGGAGCAACCACCATCAGGTCAATGTCCGTATGAGCCAGACTATCTATCAGACGAGCCTGCAATTCAGGATCATCAACCGAACTAGCAATGCTAACCTTGACATCGTGTTCGTATAAATGCTGGGCAGCAAGCATCTCTCGGTTCACTTTCTCACGCCAAGGTCCTTTTGAGCACTGTGCTACTCCAATCTTATATACCTTCTTTTCGGTACATGAAGCCAATAGCAGCACCAGCGACAGCATATATAATAAGGTACGCAAACTTTTCATATAGTCGTTTTATTGGGATTGTCCTAATATTTTATTGTTACACACTTTTGCTCTGCAAAAATACAAATTATTTCTCAAATAAGACATAAAAATACCACTTATTTTTTTTTCAAAAATCAATCCCCGCCTCTTAGCAGGGATTGATTCCTTATTTCGGCTGCAGGTCGTTGATCAGCCGTCGTATGGCGGCCTTCTGTTCTGCCGTGCGCGTGTCGGCGGGTTGACCGCGGATGTCGAGCGCCGCCTTGATCGATGAAAGGATTATTTTCCGCCATTTTGTTACTTATTTCAGACAAAATGTGTACTTTTGAGACTTTGTCTCGAAGATAGGCTACATCTCAACAAAAGCAAAAAAATCACTTTTTTTTTGGTTTTGTCTTCGATTTGCACTACCTTTGCCACCGAAAAGATTGAAATAACCAACAAACACATTAAAATATGAAGAAAATCAGAGCAGCCGTCGTCGGTTACGGCAACATTGGTAAGTATGCACTTGAGGCACTGGAAACAGCCCCAGATTTTGAAGTAGCAGGTATCGTACGTCGCAATGGCGCAGAAAATAAACCCGCAGAACTCGCACCTTATGAGGTGGTTAAGGATATCCGTGAGCTGAAGGACGTCGATGTGGCCATCCTCGCTACCCCAACCCGTAGCTGTGAGGAGTATGCCAACCAGATTCTGCCCCTCGGTATCAATACGGTCGATTCATTCGACATCCACACGAACATTCGTGGTTACCGTGAGCGTTTGATGAAGCTCAACAAGGAGACCAACACCGTGAGCGTGATTGCAGCAGGTTGGGATCCGGGCAGCGACTCTATCGTGCGCACACTGATGCAGAGTCTTGCTCCCAAAGGCCTCAGCTACACCAACTTCGGTCCTGGTATGTCGATGGGCCACAGTGTCTGCGTACGCTCTAAGGCTGGTGTGAAGAATGCGCTGAGTATGACGATCCCCCTCGGTGAGGGCATCCATCGTCGTATGGTGTATGTAGAACTCGAGGACGGTGCTAAGCTCGAAGAGGTGACTGCTGCCATCAAGGCCGATCCTTACTTCGCTTCCGACGAGACGCATGTATTCCAGGTAGAGAGCGTCGATGACGTGCGTGACATGGGTCATGGTGTGAACCTCGTACGCAAGGGTGTGAGCGGTAAGACGCAGAACCAGCGTCTGGAGTTCAATATGAGCATCAACAACCCCGCCCTCACTGGTCAGGTGCTGGTGAACGTAGCCCGTGCCTCCATGCGTCTGCAGCCCGGCTGCTACACGATGGTTGAGATTCCTGTGATCGATATGCTCCCAGGCGACCGAGCCGATCTCATCGAACACTTAGTATAATGAACATAGCGATTTTTGCTTCGGGAAGCGGAACCAACTGCGAGAATCTGATCCAGCACTTTGCCGACGCTGAGTCGGTAAAGGTGGCGTTAGTCGTCAGCAACAAGCCCGATGCCTTTGTCCTCGAAAGGGCTCAGCGCCACGGTGTGCCAACGGCTATCACCCCCAAGGCCGATCTGCATAACCCTGACATCATGTTGCCCCTGCTTCGCAAATACGACATCGGCTTCATCGTCCTGGCAGGTTGGTTGCCTTTGATTCCCGATTTCCTCATCGACGCCTTCCCACACAAGATCATCAATATCCACCCTGCCCTGCTGCCGAAATACGGTGGCAAGGGCATGTGGGGACACCATGTGCACGAGGCGGTGAAAGCCGCTGGTGAGACGGAGACAGGCATGACCGTCCATTGGGTCACCCCCAAATGTGATGCCGGAGAGATCATCGCCCAATACCGGGTCGCCCTTTCCCCCGACGACTCCGTAGAGACCATCGCTGAGAAAGAGCACATGCTCGAAATGGAATATTTCCCCAAAGTGGTAGAAGATATCATCAAAAAAAGCGCTGCAGACCATTAATCTGCAGCGTTTTTCTTGATGAGCATTCCTCCTCAATTCTTCATTTTTTCCTTCAGGTGTTCTTCGTATTCCGCCAACTCTCGCTCGCCGATATGCGCCAGTCCGTAGTGCTCGTCGTGCTGCGAGAAGTCAAGGCCCACCTTTTCACTAAAGGCTGACACACGCATGGGGATCAGGCTGTCGATGAGCGTGTAACCCAACCAACTCATGATAAAGGTATAGACGAACACGATGACGATGGCCAGCAGGTGGTAGAGGAAGATCACAAACCCCTCCCACGTGCCTGCAATGAGTCCCTCCTGTATAAAGATACCTGTCAGCACCGTACCGAAGATACCGCCTGTGCCGTGTGTGGGGAACACGTCGAGGGCATCGTCGATGTTGGAGTGCGAACGCCAATAGACGGCGATGTTACAGATCAGCGTAATGACAAAGGCGATGAAGATGCTTTGTCCCACGGTGACGTAGCCTGCCGACGGCGTGATGGCCACCAGACCGACTACACAGCCTACCGCAGCACCCATTGCCGACGGCTTGCGACCGCGCAGACAGTCGAAGAAAATCCACGTCATCATGGCCGTTGCCGAGGCCGTATTCGTATTCAGAAACGCCTTGATGGCCTGTCCGTCGGCATGCAGCGAAGAGCCCGCATTGAAGCCAAACCAACCCAGCCACAACATGGCAGCACCCAGAAGTACAAAGGGGATGTTGGCAGGTTCGCTCTTACGGGTCTCCGCCTTGCGCCGTCCTAAATAAATCGCTCCTGCGAGGGCAGCCACACCACTGGAGGCGTGCACCACGATACCTCCCGCAAAATCGACAACACCCCACTTCATAAACAATCCCTCAGGATGCCAAGTCATGTGAGCCAGCGGACAATAGATAATGAAAAAGAAAAACATCATGAAGAACATATAGGCCGAAAACCTCACACGCTCGGCAAACGAGCCCGTAATCAACGACGGCGTGATGATGGCAAACTTCATCTGGAACAGGGCAAACAGCGCCAACGGTATCGTGGCACCGCCCAACACGTTGCCTGCAGGGGTGGTATAGACGGCTCCGCCTACGTTATGAAACATGGGGAATGTCAAAGGATTGCCGATGACGCCGCCGATATCGTCGCCAAAGCACAGCGAGAAGCCAATGACCACCCACAGCACCGAAATCAGTCCCATGGCGATAAACGACTGCAGCATCGTCGAGATGACGTTCTTCGCACCCACCATGCCGCCATAGAAAAACGACAGACCAGGCGTCATCATCAGCACAAAAATAGTGGCGGTAATCAGCCACGCCACATCAGCCGCGGAGATCACCGACCAGTCACATTCAAACGTAGGCTCCCCTACGAAAAGCCCTGCAACGGCTATCAATGTCATCGCCGTCATCAGGATTATCCAACGCTTTTTAATCTTCATTTCTTTTTACCTTATTTATTTTATGAACTGTTTGCAAGTTTGCGAGTGCAAAATTACTGCTTTGTGCCGCAAAAACACACAAATTCCTTTCATTTTGTTTGTTAAAACATGAACAAACTTACACTTTGTAAACTTCTAATTAATTTTTGATTTCTATTTGCTATCACTTTGCATCCAAAACATATCATTTCGTTACAAAATGAAAGATCTAGCAAACATGAAAATCTAACAATCTAACATCTAACATTTATATTTTCAGAAGTGGTATTTCTGAGAGGATATAGGAGGGAATGGGATAATTATTACTATAATTATTAATTATATTATATATATTATAAATAATATATATAATATAAAAGTTCTGTTAAACAAAAACTACAAAACTTTAATGTTAGATGTTAGATTGTTAGATGTCAGACTTTGTGTCAAATGTTTTCACGTTCTGTTTGTTTTCAAGGGTAATAGGGCTCTCGGAGTCCGCCCAAGGCGGACGGGAAGAAAGGCTTGGGCAGACTATCAAAAACCCTCAGGCGGACGGCCTGAGGGGCTATAGACACCAATTCTAGTGTAAAATATTATTATTTTTTACTATTCCTTGGTTAGTTTCGATGTGATGTCGGTGTCATTCAGATCTCTGCGGCGGATTTGAGGATCTCCGAAAGGGTCGGATGGATGTGTACCATGTCGGCGAGTTCGCTGAGCGTGGTGTGCTTGCACATCAGGACTGAGACCTCCTGAACGATGTCGGCACTATGGGCGCCATAGGCATGACAACCCAGAATCACCCCGTCAGCATCGCAGAAGAGTTTCAGCATACCCTCTGTGGCATTCATGGCGAGGGCCTTGCCGTTGGCACGCCAGAAGGATTTCTTGCACGTATAGGCAATGCCTTGCGCTTTGAGCTGATCCTCAGTGGGGCCGACACAGGCAGCCTCGGGTTCGGTGAAGATGGCTGCTGGCATGATGTCGAAGCGGATGTTGTCCTGCTTGCCGAGGATGTGGTTCACGGCGCGGACGGCCTGCATCTCAGCGGCATGGGCGAGCATCTGACGGCCGTTGACGTCGCCGATGGCGTATAGCCCTTCGCGCACTTGAAAGTTTTCATCGACATTTGTATAGCCCTCCATACGCGGTTTGCGGCCTGTGGCCATCAGGATGACGTCGGCATCGATGTCGGCGATGTTTTCAACAGCGGTCTTCATCTTGAAGGTGATGCCCTGCTTCTCCAAGTATTTACGCAGACGTTTGGCGATGTCGCTATCGAGGGCAGGCAGACATTCCTTCAGGTACTCGATGACGGTGACCTCGGAGCCGAAACGATGGAACACGCTGGCGAACTCCATACCGATGACACCTGCACCGATGATGGCGAGGCGCTTGGGGAGGGTGTCGAGCTGCAACAGGCCCGTGGAATCGACTACACGGGGATCGTCGATACCTTTAATGGGGAGCCATTTGGTTTCGGAGCCTGTGGCGATGATGATATTGGGCGCAGTGAATTCATTGACGGTGTGCGCATCAACGAGTTTACCGACCTCTCTTACCAACGTGATGTTCGGATGAGAGAGAATGGTCTCTACCCCACTACGCAACTGCGGGACGACCTGGGCCATACGTTCGCGGGCCTCAGTGAAAGTGGCGCTGTGGACGTAGGTCTTCGTGGGGATGCAGCCGACATTGAGACAGGTGCCTCCCACCTCCGAGCCCTCGAAGATCGTGACCTTCAGGCCTTGTTTGGCAGCGTATTCAGCGGCGCGGTAACCGCCCGGCCCCGCGCCGATGATGATGAGATCAGTCTGAGACATTAAACATTAAAGATTTAACATTAAACATTTTCTGCCTGGAGTTGACGATAAGTGGTGACGGGATGCTTGGCGGCGAGGACATCATCGACACGTCCGATAGGCGTGGTGTGGGGTGCCGACTTCACCAGATCCGGATCAGTCTTGGCCTCCTCGGCAATCTGTCGCATCACGGCAATGAAGCCATCGAGCGTCTCTTTCGACTCGTTCTCCGTAGGCTCAATCATCAGACTCTCGTGGAAGAGCAGCGGGAAGTAGATCGTGGGGGCATGATAGCCATAGTCGAGCAGGCGCTTCGCTACATCCATCGTGGTGACACCAGTGGTTTTATCCTTCAGACCGTCGAACACGAACTCATGACAGCAGGTGGTGTCGATGGGCAGTTCATAGACATCCTTCAACGATTCCTTAATGTAGTTGGCATTGAGCGTAGCCAATGGACCGACCAGCTTCACATTTTCACGACCTAAGGAGAGGATGTAGGCATAGGCACGCATCATGACGGCATAGTTGCCCTGATAAGGCGATACGCAGGGGAAGAAAGCTTGCAGTCCTTCGCGCACACCGACGGGTCCAGAGCCAGGACCGCCTCCGCCATGAGGCGTGGAGAAGGTCTTATGCAGGTTGATGTGCATGACATCGAAGCCCATGTCACCCGGGCGACAGGCACCCAGCATGGGATTGAGGTTGGCACCATCATAGTACATCAGACCACCACAGTTGTGGATGAGCTCTGCAATCTCTGGGATACGGGTTTCGAAGAGACCGAGGGTGTTGGGGTTGGTCATCATCATGGCAGCGATCTCAGAGCCCTGTTCAGCGACGATGCGCTGCAAGTCTTCGAAATCCACCTGACCGTTCGCCAATGATTTCACCTCGACAATCTCCAGTCCGCAGACTGCTGCTGAGGCGGGATTCGTGCCATGGGCAGAGTCAGGTACGATGACCTTCTTACGCGCCAGATCGCCACGCGAACGGTGATAGTTGTCGATGGTCATCAGACCCGTCAGTTCTCCATGGGCACCTGCATAAGGTTTGAAGGTGAAGTGAGCCAGCCCCGTGAGGGCACAGAGCGACCTCTCCAAGAGGGTAACCAATGCCTCAGCACCCATCACCGTATGGGCAGGCTGCTCAGGATGGAGGTTCTGGAACTGCGGCAGGGCAGCCATCTCTTCGTTGATCTTGGGATTGTACTTCATCGTGCAGGAGCCGAGGGGATAGAAGCCCGTATCGACACCGAAGTTATTATTAGAGAGGTTCGTGTAGTGGCGCACCACCGTGAGTTCATCGCACTCAGGCAGCTGCGCATCTTCCTTGCGACAGATTTCAGCAGGCACCTCGTAATTACCAAAGCGGTTCTTCGGCAGCGAGTAACCCTTACGACCTTCCTTGGAAAGTTCAAAGATCAGATTTCCGTATAATTGATGATTCATAAGGCTGCTATCTTTACAAGGTTATCAATTTCTTCTTTCGTACGCTTCTCGGTAACGGCAAAGAGGAATCCATCCTCATAACGCACACCACCGAGGATACCAGCTTCGATGAAACGCTGATAGAGCGTATCGGCATCACCGTCGTACTTCACATAGAACTCATTGAAGAAGGGCTGATCGTATGCCAGCGCAAAACGTCCCGTCTTCAACAGCTCGTCACAGAGGTAGTGAGCCCCCGCATAAGAGAGTTGGGCAGCTTCCTTCAGTCCCTGCTTACCCATCAACGACATATACATCGTGACGAAGAGGGCCATCAAAGACTGGTTTGAACAGATGTTGGAGGTGGCCTTCTGGCGACGGATATGCTGTTCGCGCGCCTGAAGGGTGAGTACGAAGGCTCTTTGGTCTCGGTTGTCCTTCGTCATACCGACGATACGACCTGGCATCTTGCGGATGAGTTTCTCCGTACAACACATATAACCTACATAGGGGCCACCAAACTGCATGGGGATACCCAGCGACTGACCATCGCCCACAGCGATATCAGCGCCCCACTCGCCTGGTGTCTTCAGCACGGCGAGATCGGCAGCCACACTATCGATGACGAAGAGGGCCTTCTGTTCATGACACGCCTCAGCGAAGCCTGTGAAGTCCTCCACTATGCCATAGACATTGGGCTGCTGTACGATCACACCAGCGACGCCATCCATAGTGGAGAGTGGAGAGAGGAGAGAGGAGAGTTTGGTGATTCCGTCTTCGAGGGGGATGGTCACCAGTTCGATGCCCTGATGCAGGGCATAGGTATCCAACACCTCACGCGTCTTGGGGTTGAGACCAGCAGACACCAACACCTTATTCTGTTTCTTGCCTGCAGCCACACTCATCATCATTGCTTCGGCACAGGCGGTGGTACCATCGTACATGGAGGCGTTGGAGATGTCCATGCCTGTGAGTTCAGCCATCATCGACTGATATTCGAAGATATAGTGCAACGTGCCTTGTGAGATCTCTGCCTGATAAGGGGTATAGGAGGTGAGGAACTCGGAGCGCTGCAACAGACTGGGGACGACGGAGGGCGTATAGTGGTCATAGACCCCATAGCCAGCAAAACAGGTGAGCTGTTTGTTCTGCGACCCCAGTTTCCCGAAGAGCTCGCGCACCTCCATCTCACTCATCTCTGAGGGCAACTGGTAGTCGTCCTTGAAGCGGATGGCATCAGGAATCTGGGCATAGAGATCGTCGAGGGTCTTCACCCCGACTTTCTCCATCATCGCCTGCAGATCGTCTTCCGTATGAGGAAAATATTTATAGTCCATAGATTTTTGTTTTTGGCAACGGACTACAGGACTAATACGACTTTTTGCAAGATTCTTTATAGAAAGAGTCCTTAAAGTCCTGTTGTCCGTTGCTAATAATTATTTCTCACAGAAAGCGGTGTAGGCGGCTGCATCCATCAGGTTGTCGAGGTCGGCCTTGTCGCTGAGCTGCACTTTGATGATCCAGTTCTCGAAAGCATCCTCGTTGATGAGCTCAGGCTGATCTTCGAGGGCTTCGTTGATCTCCACCACGGTACCGCTGACAGGAGAGATCAGGTCGCTGGCAGCCTTGACACTCTCGACAGCGCCAAACTCTTCACCAGCCGTTACCTCATCATCGACCTCAGGCATATCCACATATACCACATTGCCTAATGCGTTCTGGGCATAATCCGTGATACCCACGAAACCATAGTCACCTTCTACTCTCACAAATTCGTGTGACTCCGAGTAGTAGAGTCCTTCAATTACTTTAGCCATAATTCTTTATAGTTTTATTTCTTATAGTTTTTATTATAAAATTGCTTTTTAATCACTTTACCAGGGAACACCTTCTTACGGATCTGGATCTGTACCTCGGTATCGAGTTTGGAATAGGCTGCATCAATCAGCGCCATGCAGACACTCTTATCCGTAGATAGCGTGTGATAGCCTGTGGTCACCTCACCGATGGGTTCCCCTTCCATATTCAGCACTGGATAACCATGACGGGGGATTGCCTTATCGAAGAGTTCGATACCTACAAGTTTCTTCGCAGGGCCTTCTGCCTTTTGTTTGGCGAGTGCCTCCTTGCCGATGAATTCAGGCTTATCCAACTTCACAAACATCGTCAGTCCTGCCATCACGGGGGTGATATCTTCTGAAAGTTCATCACCATAGAGGGGCAGACCAACCTCAAAGCGCAGGGTGTCGCGACAACCGAGCCCACAGGGCTGTACGCCAGCGGCTATCATCTTATCCCAACAATCGCGGATAAAGTCGGGCGCGGCATAGATCTCGAAGCCGTCCTCACCTGTATAGCCAGTACGACTGATGATGACATCATCAATCACCTTAACGGTGTAAAATACTAGTTCCTTGCAGGGCAAACCCAATACCGTCTCCATGATATGTTCCGACTCTGGGCCCTGAACAGCCAGCTGTCCATAATCGTCAGACGCATTACGTAACTCGATGTCGAAACCCTCGGCATGCTGTTGCATCCAAGCCCAGTCCTTATCAATATTGGAGGCGTTGATGACGAGGAAGAAATCATTCTCCCCCAGCTTATAGACCAAGAGATCATCAACCGTACCACCGTTCTCGTAGCACATCATACCATAGAGGATCTTACCTACAGGCATCGCAGTGACATCGTTGGTAAAGATGTGGTTTACATAACGTTCGGCATCCTTGCCGCGTACGATGACTTCTCCCATATGAGAGACATCAAACAGTCCCACCTTCTCACGGACGGCATAATGCTCTGGGGCGATACCCGCATTCTGATAGAGTAACGGCATATCAAAGCCACCAAAGGACACCATCATGGCTCCCAACGACAAATGCTTGTCATGGAGACAGGTGCGTTTCTCCCGTTTTTCTAATTCTTGTTTTATTGCCATAGACTATTGTAATATTTTAATGAATTCTTCTTTCAGATAGGTCTGCTCCAGCGTTTCGACGGCAGCCACTTCTGCGGGTGTCAGCATCCGCGAATCTTGACAGAGCGTCTCCCGAATCAGCGTCTTCACATCGTCAAGACTTTGCGACGTATAGTCCTTCAACAGGGTGATGCGCTGCCTGACGCTCTCAATACCCTTCTTTTGCAGTTTCTCCCGACTTGGTGTGATGGCGTTCACCATGTGTGCCATATTCGTATCGTAGAGCATGGTACTATGCACAATACTCCTGCCCTCCAGATGGTAGCAGGCCGTTCCACAGACCTTCCTGTCGCCGATCATCACATCGTTATGGCTCGTACCCGTGGCCTCGATGCCCAACTTCCGCAGTACCAGCAACACCATGTTAATGAAGCGGTTGAAGGCGAAGTTCACATTCTCCTCGGAAGTGATGAACGACCACATCAGATTGTCCATATCGGCATACACACAGCCACCCCCACTCTTGCGTCGATAGAGCTTGATGCCATGGGTACGGCAGTAATCGACATTCACCTCGTTTTCCAGCACCTGGTTTCGTCCGAAGATCACACTCGGTTCCACCTGCCAAAGGAAGAAGCAATCGGGCTCATCGAAATGACGCGCCACATACTCCTCCATCGCCAGATAGAACGACAGGTGACGGACCTCTGATGTCGGCAGCGTGATGTATTTCATACCCCAAAACTCGTTCTGCAAATTTTCTGCAAATTTTCTGCAAATTTACAACTTTTTGCCAAACCAACAAAACAAATGCCCATAAACCGAATATTTTTGAGAAAAATTTTGTTTTTTACAAATTTTAGCGTACCTTTGCACGCATAATTGAATGATTACTGTGGACAAGAAAGAGTTTACATTACTAAATAAGATCCAATATCCTGAGGATTTACGCAAGTTATCTGTTGATGAACTGCCTCAGCTTTGCAAAGAATTGCGTGAGGATATTGTGCAAGAAGTAGCTGTCAACCCAGGCCATCTGGCATCGAGCTTAGGTGTGGTGGAACTCACGGTGGCACTGCATTATGTCTATAATACCCCAGACGACAGACTCGTGTGGGACGTAGGTCATCAGGCTTACGGCCATAAGATACTGACAGGACGTAGAGAGAAGTTCTGTACGAACCGAAAGCTAGGCGGTATCAAGCCTTTCCCATCCCCCGCTGAAAGCGAATACGACACCTTTGCCTGCGGGCATGCCAGCAACTCGATATCAGCAGCCTTAGGCATGGCTGTAGCTGCCAAGTTAGAGGGTAACGACAAACGGCATGTGGTGGCAGTGATCGGCGACGGTGCACTCTCAGGCGGACTGGCTTTTGAGGGACTGAACAATGTATCATCATCACCCAACGACCTGCTGATCATCCTCAATGATAACAACATGAGTATCGACCGTTCGGTGGGCGGCATGAAGCAGTATCTGCTGGGACTGAACACCAACGAGACCTATAACGCCATCAAACTCAAGACCACCAGTTGGCTCTATAAGAAGGGACTGATGACCGATGACCGTAAGAAAGGCATCCAACGTTTGTCGAATGCCGTGAAGAGCGCCATTGCCCATCAGCAGAACATCTTCGACGGTATGGATATCCGCTACTTCGGTCCGTTTGATGGTCACGACGTAAAGGAACTGGTTCGTATCCTGCGTAGTATTAAGGAGATGAAAGGTCCGAGACTGTTGCACCTGCATACCCAGAAAGGACATGGTTATGCCCCTGCCGAGAAAGATGTGACCATCTGGCACGCACCAGGCAAATTCGATCCAGAGACAGGTGAACGTATCATCGACAAGGATCCGACGAAACCTCAGAAGTATCAGGACGTGTTTGGTCACACGCTGTTAGAGCTGGCCAAGCAGAATCCGAAGATTGTGGGTGTGACACCTGCGATGCCTTCGGGTTGCTCAATGAATATCATGATGAAGGAGATGCCTGAGCGCACCTTCGACGTGGGTATCGCTGAAGGGCATGCCGTGACTTTCTCAGGCGGTATGGCGAAGGACGGTCTGCTACCCTTCTGTAACATCTATAGTGCCTTTGCACAACGCGCTTTCGACAATATCATCCACGATGTGGCCCTGTTGAACTTGAATATGGTATTCTGTTTCGACCGTGCCGGACTGGTGGGTGAAGACGGTCCTACCCATCATGGTGCCTTCGACCTGGCCGCCTTACGTCCAGTTCCCAATCTGACGATCTCATCGCCGATGGATGAACATGAGCTGCGCCGACTGATGTATACGGCACAATTGCCAAACAAAGGACCGTTCGTGATCCGCTATCCTCGAGGTGGTGGTGTATTACAAGACTGGCGCTGTCCGCTTGAAGAGGTAAAGGTGGGTACTGGCCGTAAGATGCATGAAGGCACTGATGTAGCTGTGCTGAGTATCGGGCCGATAGGTAACAATGTGACAAAGGCCATCGAAATGATTGGTAATAAGGTCAGTGTGGCCCACTACGATATGCGATTCCTGAAACCGATAGACGAACAGATTCTTGAGGAGGTGGGACGCAAGTTCAAACATGTGATCACCATTGAGAACGGTGTGAAGAAAGGCGGACTTGGCTCTGCTGTACTGGAATGGATGAACGATCACGGCTATCAGCCGAAGGTTACGCTTCTGGGTATGCCAGACGCCTTTGTTGAGCATGGTACGGTAGCTGAGCTCCACAAGATTGTGGGACTTGACGCAGAAGGTATTATCAAAGCCATTACTGAAGTATGAAAGTAGTGATTGTCGGTGCAGGTGCCGTAGGTACCCATCTGTCAAAGCTGTTATCAGGAGAGCATCAGGACTGTGTGCTCATCGACGCTGACAGTGAACGACTGGCAGGGGTGAGCGAGTATGACGTGATGACCTATCAGGCTTCGCCCACCAGCATTAAGGCTATGAAGGAAGCAGGTGTGCAGCATGCAGACCTCTTTGTGGGTGTCACCCCTGAGGAGAGCATCAACATGAATGCCTGTATCCTCGCCCATGCCCTTGGTGCCAAAAAGACGGTGGCCCGTATCGACAATTATGAATATCTGTCGCCTGACCTGCATCAGTTTTTCAAGAACTTAGGCATCGACTCGCTGATCTATCCAGAGGTATTGGCTGCAGAAGACATCACAAACGGACTGAAACTCTCTTGGGTGAGACAGCGTTGGGATGTGCACGACGGTGCCCTGACCCTGTTAGGCATCAAACTCAGGGATGGAGCTGAGATCCTGAACCGTCCGCTACGAGAACTCTGCGGACCTGACGACCCCTACCATATCGTAGCCATCAAACGTGATGATGACACCTTGATTCCTGGTGGTATGGATGAGTTGCACGTGAACGATCTCGCCTACTTCATGACAACCAAAGACTATATCCCCTATATCCGTAAGATCGTAGGCAAGGAGCACTATACCGATGTGAAGAACGTGATCATCATGGGTGGTGGAAAGACAGCTGTCCGTGCTGCACTGGCCATCCCCAACTATATGAATGTGAAGATCATCGAGAAGAGTTCAAAACGCTGTGAGAAGTTGAACGATCTGTTGGAACACGAGGAGGCAATGGTGATTCACGGTGATGGTCGTGACTTAGGACTACTGCAGGAAGAAGGCATCCGACACACTCAGGCTTTTGTGGCGCTGACGGAGAATGCCGAGACCAATATCCTGGCCTGTCTGACAGCAAAGAAACTCGGTGTGAGGAAGACGATCGCCTTAGTAGAGAATCTGGACTATGTGAATATGGCGGAGAGTCTGGATATCGGTACGATCATCAATAAGAAGACCATTGCTGCCAGTCATATCTTCCAGATGCTGTTGGATGCCGACGTAGATAACATGCGCTCGCTGATGCTGGTGGATGCTGAGGTGGCTGAGTTTACGGCTGCCGAAGGATCAAGTGTCACAAAGAAGCCCGTGAAAGACTTGGGACTGCCTTTCGGTGTGACAATCGGTGGACTGGTGCGTAAGGGTACTGGTATGCTGGTGAATGGTAACTCCCAGATTGAAGCCGGCGACTCTGTCATGGTGTTCTGCCATGAGACTAAACTGCATAACATCGAGAAATACTTCAAAAACGGCTCGATATGGTAAACTTCCGTATCATCAGTAAGATTATCGGCTCCCTTCTGTTTATCGAGGCCTTCTTCATGTCGTGGTGTGCCATTATGGCTATCGTCTTCCATGAAGATGATCAGATGGCGTTTATCATGTCGATGCTGATAACCTTCGGATGCGGATTCATTTTTCTCTTCATGGGACGTCACGCCCAGAACACCCTGAGCCGTCACGATGCCTATCTGCTTGTGACATCGGTATGGGTTATCTTCTCGCTGTTCGGAATGTTCCCCTTCCTGATTCATGGCAGCATCACGAATCTGACAGATGCCTACTTTGAGACAATCTCCGGTTTTACGACTACAGGTGCCTCGATTCTCGACGACGTGGAATGTCTGCCACATGGTATCCTGTTCTGGCGCTCGCTGACACAATGGGTAGGCGGTTTGGGAATCGTGTTCTTCACCATTGCCATTCTTCCCTCGTTGGTAGCTGGTAGTGTGAAGGTGTTCGCGGCAGAGGCCACTGGTCCTATCAAGGCTAAGATGCACCCAAGACTGACGACGACAGCCAAGTGGATCTGGTCTATCTATCTGTTGCTTACCATCGGCTGTGGTGTTTCCTTCTGGGCAGTGGGTATGAACTGGTATGAAGCACTGAACTATTCGATGACCACAACGGCGACGGGCGGTTTCTGCATTCATAATGACGGTACTAACGTGTTCAATTCCCCTGAGATCGACTATATCTCCATCATCTTCCAGTTCCTGGCAGGCATCAACTTCACCTTATTGTATGTCAGTATCTTCAAGACCCGCCTGACGCATCTTTTCAGGGACTCGGAGTTCAAACTCTATGTCACGGTAGTAGTCATCGCCACCATCGCTATCATGTCCACATTGGTACTCCAATTGGGTTATGACTATGAACGGGCCTTCCGCGAATCACTCTACCAGGTGGTATCGTTCATGACTACCACAGGTGTCTATAGCGCAGATGTGGCACAATGGCCTCATATCACATGGATCATCATCGGCTGCATCATGCTTCTCGGAGCCTGTGCTGGTAGTACCAGCGGCGGATTCAAGTGTATCCGTGGTGTGATGTTGTTAAAGGTGGTTCGCAACAACTTCCGCCAGAGTCTGCACCCCAATGCTGTGCTGCCTGTCAGAATCAATGGTCAGAACGTGCCACGCGCCAGACTGATCGCCCTCTCTGCCTTCTTCGTACTCGTTGTCCTGATGCTGTTGGTGACGACAACGATCATGATCATATCAGGCATCGACAGCGTCAATTCCATCATCATAGCCCTGAGTTGTGTCAGCAACGTGGGTCCGTCGCTGGCTAACGACATCGGCGCGAACATCACATGGTCTGGTATGGCAGATCATATCAAGTGGGTGTTATGCCTCCTGATGTTGATGGGACGTCTTGAGATTATGACTGTCTTGGTGCTGTTCACCAGGAGTTTCTGGCAAGAGAATTAAGCGCCATAAAAAAAGGGTCTTTTGAAGACCCTTTTACTTTGTTGTTATTTCACTATTCTATTATTTCACTAATACTACAAGATACTTACTGGTTGACCAGAATGCTTCAGGATTATTAATTCGGAGCACATACTGCTTGTTGGCATCAGGCTGCAACGTGTAAGATCCTGCAGGATGAGAAGTCATGATCTGTGCTGACTTGCTATAGAGCTTGATCTCCTTGTCGATACGAATATCGATCTTGGTGAAATAATCCTTGTTGAAGTCCTTCGAGAGTACCTTTGTCTTACTGAACAAGCCATCCTTGGAGAGGATATTCTGTGATTTAAGTTCATCCTTAGTACCAAATACGAACCAAGCAGAATTGATGGCCTTATCCTGTGCACTGATAGTCTCATCCTTCTTCGTGTTATCCTCTTCCAGATTTGCCACTTTCTCATCAAGTTCTGCAATGTGGATATCTTTTCTGTCCAGTTCTTCACGGAGGGCCTGCAACTGCTGATCCTTCGTCTCCAACTGCTGAGTCAGGTTATCGATGATCTTCTTCAACTGACCACCCTTCACGCTACTCTCACGCACCTGCTGCTTCAGTTTATTGATCAGCTCCTTGTTCTGCTGCATCTGGGTCTGAATAAACTGGAAGTTCTCTTTGATACGCTGCATGGTGTTTGTACCCTCACCTTGTTTGGCAAGTGTTACACGACTCTGGGCCTCCGTAATCTCACGGAAACCTTCCTCAATATCGCTGAGGGTAGTCATCATGTCGTTAATCTCATTGTCTTTCTGAGAGATAATCTGCTCTAATGAGTCACGCTGCTGCTGAGCAGCCTGCTCGGCTTTCTTGGCTGCATCTTGGTTACAGCTGGCAACCGCAAGTGTGCAGGCAATAGCAAATACTAATTTTTTCATACCTTATATATTTTTATACAATTCTTTCTTTGACGTCTTTGGTTTCTCGTCACATCCTGCGAGAATGATCACGATCTCGCCTTTCGGCTCTTTCTCCTTGAAATGGGCAATCACTTCATCGAGCGTTCCACGTACACTCTCCTCGTGCACTTTCGATATCTCACGGCAGACGCTCACCTGACGCTCACCACCATAAGTCTCGGCAAACTGCTGCAACGTCTTCACCAGTCGATAAGGCGACTCATAGAAGATCATCGTACGTTCCTCTTCCTTCAGTGATTCCAGCTTCGTCTGGCGACCTTTCTTCTGCGGCAGGAAACCCTCGAAGGCAAAACGGTCGCATGGTAGTCCGCTTGATACCAGTGCCGGTACAAAAGCCGTGGCCCCTGGCAGACACTGCACCTCTACCCCAGCCCTCACGGCCTCACGCACCAGAAAGAACCCCGGGTCGCTGATGCCTGGCGTACCTGCATCACTGATCAGCGCCACATTCTCACCTGCCAACAGACGACTGACAACGCCAGCCGACGTGCCGTGTTCATTGAACTTATGGTGAGACATCAGGTTGTTCTTGATATCATAATGCTTCAACAGGATGCCCGACGTGCGGGTATCTTCAGCAAGTACGAGGTCCACCTCTTTCAGGATCCGAACAGCCCTGAAGGTCATATCCTCCATATTGCCGACAGGTGTTGGAACAATGTATAATATGCCCATAACGGGAGCAAATTTAGCGCAAAATATCAGAATAGACAAAAAAAGTAGTAAAATCTTTGCAATTTTTAAAAGGAATTGGTAATTTTGCGGGCAAATTTACAAACAATATGACAGAAAAACCCCTTAACTATGAACGCCTGCTTAGGCAGGCTGGTCTTTGGTTCTTAGCCATTGTAGTGTTTCTGCTGATTGATTATCTCAGTGAAATCCTGCTTCCATTCTTCATCGCTTGGGTCTTTGCCTATCTGCTCCATCCGATGGTATCGTTTGTGGAGCGTCGTCTGCATATCCCACGAGCCCTGAGCATCATTCTGACACTTATCATCGTCGTCGCTGTTCTCTCAGGCGTCATCTACCTCATCATCCCGCCGATGATCGAGCAGTTCCAGAAACTGGGTAGTCTTGCCACCGACTATATCCATAAAACGGCGAACATCAAGTCAATCCCAGAGGCAGTGGCGAAATGGATCTCGGAGAATCACGATGACATCGAGCGTTTCTTCAAGAGCAAGGACTTCACCAACAGTCTCCAGACCGTAATGCCTGGTCTCTTCAGCTTCCTCGGAAGAACTTATAGCATCATCATGAGTATCATCGCCTCATTCATCACCTTATTATATATGTTCTTCATCCTGCTCGACTACGAGTATCTGTCAGACAACTGGATCCGCATCTTCCCCAAGAAGTATCGTCCGTTCTGGCATGAACTGATGGGTGATGCGAAAGTGGCACTCAGCAACTATATCCGCGGACAAGGACTTGTGGCACTCATTATGGGA
>JAEEGK010004841.1_pt1 | contig 32811 bp, 22 predicted proteins | sample 8958771 | NCBI WGS metagenome assembly JAEEGK01 (sample SAMN16246547, study PRJNA631951) | gut metagenome | biome: gut microbiome; feature: rumen; material: SC-attached | host: Bos | place: Iran: Karaj | collected 2018-10 | reverse complement strand
CTTTTTCGGCAGTTGCTCTTCCGGGATCGGTAAGAAGGATCCTCCAGTTGTCCTTAACGACAAGACCTTCATTCTCGAGTTTTGAAAGCGCTACGCTTACACTCGCTTTGGAATGACCCATATGCTCAGCTATATCCGTTACTCTGCAGGCTCCAAGTTTATTGGTGCATACCAAGATTGCTTCCAGATAATCTTCTTTTGAAATTTTCTTTGCTCTGTTTTTCATATATTTCACTCATCTCCGGATGAATCAGTCAACACCATCTCAAAAATGCCTTCAGCGTTTTTTCCGGCTTTAGGTTGGTTTGGCTTTGGTCGGTTTGGCTTTGGTTGGTTTGGCTTTGGTTTGACTTTGTTTGATTTGAACTTGGTGGGTTTTGTCTTTGTTATCGCTAACATGTGTTATGTTTTACTAACTCTTGTTCAGTTATACATCTTTAACCTGTTTTTGTCAAGTTTTTTTATAATCAAAGGAAAGGCTTTTTTGAAGTCAAAAAAAAGCTTATGTCAAAAAATATATGGTAACAGGTATAATAAGGGCGGTTTTGATTGAACCCTTTCGTCAACCAAAACCGCCCTTCAAACACAGAAAACGGACCACTAACCCCGTCCCCATGGCTCACTGATAGTCGAAGCGTCGTATTGCACCGTTTATATCACGATAGAAGATGCATTTTTCCTCCTGATCGAAGGCAATGTATTTTCCCGACCAGAGCTCACTGTATCGTTCGTCATCCGCCTCAAACGAATATTTCTTTCGTGCTCCGTAGAGTCCGTAGCCTCCTATGTCAAACGACTCCGGATTATAACCGTCCCTGTTCTCTCTCAGTTCATCCGTAAAAAGGAAATATGAAAGATCCGGCTCTCTGTTCTCCGTAAGCCCCCACGTAGCATCAATAAGATATCCCTGACCGTCAAGCTCTATATAGTTCCATTCGTGCAGATCCGCACCGTATTCAAAAGGTTCCCCTGTCGATTCCTCACAATCGACACCGCACTGTAAAAGAAGATACTTGTAAAGACATGCTATTTCCCAGCAGATTCCTTTTTTTTCTATCAGAACGCGGCAGGCAGACTGCTTATCAATCCACTCTTCGTCCTGATTACGATTGTGCTCCAGCATCTCATAATCATAGGTACAATATTCTGTCATAAATTCATACAATGCAAGCACCTTTTCAAAATCGGTATAATCTTCCTCAAAAACATCATTCAATATGGCGCAGATCCTCTCCTCAAAATCACGTTCCTTCTCCAGAAACTCTTCCTTGGGGATTTTATAAACGATCTTTGCCCATCCGTCTCCCGTGTATTCGGCATATGCATAAAGAAAACCTATAGGGAAGAAATACTTGGCAAGTTTTCCGGAGGACCAGTTAGCAGCTCCCATATTGGGACATTTAAATCCGTCTTCACCGGCACGAAGCGCGTCAACATACCTAAAGAATGCATCTCTTCGGCTCTCACCGTGCTCCTTTAGATAATAGGATGAAAATACATGAGGATTAAAACTGTATTCAGCTCCGTCATTGTTGCGCATGTTCTCGGGATGTATGGTATCCCCGGTTTTTGACTTCAGTACATCAGGATCTGTTTGAGCGGTAAGCATAAATGTATTTGCAAGATCCATCTCGATCATTATATCGCCAAGATTTTCCGGTGCCCCATCTGCTTTCCGGTCAGGCGTGATGATAACGCCATATTTTTCCTTCAGGTTATCAAGCATTTCCGTGAATTTTTCTGCCGGATCATCCTTGCTAAAATCGCAAAACCCTTCTATCGGGGAAGTATTTTCTCCAATCTTCCACAATAGAAGCTTCTCTGTACCGTCCTCATAAGTGAAGATCAAAAGGACATTGTCTTCACCAACCACTCCTTTCGGTGCAAGATATGCGCTTTCGGGGAGCTCCGAGTCGCTTAATACTCCGGAAACAGTCATTTTTTCAAAATCATACAACCGATAATCATTTTTATATTTATTGCTGTCAAGCCATTCAAATACAGAGCTTAAAAGCTTTCTCCCCTGCAGGAAGCTCAATCCCTCCTGAGGCGCATTTTTCGGAAAAGCAAATCCTTCGCGGCCATATCCCGGTGTATGGAAGAACCAGGTGGCCCCGGAGTAAACTATTTCCATTTCCGTATCATTTAGCAGCCAGCTGTTACCCGATTGTTCTCCAAGCTCCGGATCTTTTACGGATCTGTATGTAATCTCACCGTCCGATGCGGATAAATACATGTAAACATTCTCATAGCTCTCATCATTTATAAACGAACTAAAACACTCACGGTCTCCCACCCGTCCCAGATAACGGGTTATAACATGTTCGGCATCATAGCTGTACTCTCCGGTCTGCTGCCCCTCAATATCTTTAGTGATCAGTTTTGCATTTTTTTCATTCAGTGTCCAGATCGTTTTGTCCTTGGAAAATCCTATCACCATGAAAGCGTCCGTTTCGTCCGGTTCGATCACCCGTACCTCGCTTAAGGTATCGTCATAGACATGCAGTTTCAATGTATCCATTTCCTGAAGGATCAGCGAACCGTCATCAAACAGCACAAAGCTTCCGATGTCAAACTCCGGCGTAGTCCGGTATTGGTCGGTGCCAATCCCGGGTTTTATAAGCAATATTATATTTTTTTCCCCATACTGTTCCGAATTTTCCGTCGGTATAAGCCAGAACGCAGCATAATCCCCGGCAAATCGCGAATCTATTATTGCCCATTTATCTGAAAGCTCTTCTACCGGAATTTGATACAGATCCTCCCTTGTAAATGTCTCATACTCTTTACTTATGTCAAAGGGCGTCGGTGTAGGAGTCGGAGCCTCTGTTACAACAGGCGGTTCTGTAATGGCCGGCGTTTCTTCGGATGCGGGCGCCTCAGATACTGACGGGCTTACATTCACGGCATCACCGGTTTCCGGACTCTTATCACCGCTTCCGGAACAGCCTGCAAGTAAACATATATACAGTAAAAAAGCCGGCAACATAATGCCGGCTCTTGTTTTCTTAATACTAGCACTATTCTCTCTCATATAAAACTCCTTGTTCCTCGAATCTCACGATTTTCCATGAAAATCACTTCTTATTATAACACTAAACTATCTTTAGTCAATATACATATATCAGATTCGTGCTTCCTCTTAATCTTAATCCGTCTGCATTTCTTAAAAACTTAAACTTCCCATATAGTTGTAAATATTGGAGTTTTTCTGTCATCCTGAGGGCTTTAACCCGAAAAATCTTGTTTACGGTGACGTCTGTAAGATTCTTCGCTTCGCTCAGAAAGACATATGGTAAGTTTTATTTAAAAAATTTTAAAAAAAGTATTGACAAACAAGTAATTATAGTATATATTAGTTAGTGTCAGCTAACCAATGACATGGTACAAAAGGTTTAATCTGAAAAAGCGACAATATTAAATCCTTCAAACCTCACCGTCCATGTGCCGCCAACATATGGACCAAAAGACTTCAAAAGACATTTCTGAGACCAATCATTTTCAACCGATGTCGCTTAAGAAAAAACTTTCTGTAACTAAAGGAATAACTGAAAGCCCGGAAGCTAAGCTTCCGGGCTTTTTCCTTACTCATTACTCTTAAGACTTGATACCATATCTATACCGTTCACTTTTCTTCCGAGGAACTGAGAAACAATAAACGATACCGTAAATGTTCCTATTGCCCCCAACAGATATGTCAGCGGATGTATATAAGTACTGAAGTCATATGTATCCTCAAGGCATATGGTAAACAGCCATCCCGTAAGCGCCCTTCCCAAAGGAAGGCCCAGGATAATGGCAGCCACTGCAATCCAGTTGTTCTGCTTAATGAATATCTTCCTTATCATGCTATCCTCAAATCCGAGAACCTTCAGAGTTGAAAACTGATACTGCTTCTCGCTGTAGGAAAGGATGCTCATACTGTAGATAATGATAACTCCGAGAAGTACTGCTACCGCAATAATGATAATGATCATGCTCCTCATCATTTCGAGCATTCCCGAAATATCATTCTTCATGGTAGCTATATCCTGGACACTCTCAACATTTTTAATGTCCTTCTGTCCTTTCAGATCCATATCGGTATATATCGAGTCGGGAAGGTATTCCAAACCCAGGCTTTCGATATAAGTTCTCGTCGCAGTGATTATCTGTGACTGCGGATCACGGTTAAAACCTACAATCTTGGAATCATAAAACTCCTTTGATCCGTATACATGCCAGGATATCGTGTCTCCCACCTTCAGGTTCAGGTTTTCTGCAAGCCTGACGGTGATATATACTCCGTCATCCCTGTTTATCTGCATGAATTCATCGTCTTTATCCTTGAACCTTATTTTTTCTCCTGCATCATATACGAATATCGAATTTGCCTCCCTTTCTCCTGAAGGATTTTTAATCTCTATCCCGAGAGTCTTGGATGTATATTCCCCGTATATATCCGTCAGAGCTTTTGTTTCATCCTTGTTCAAACCCTGATTTAAGGTAATCTTGTAATTAAAATTGTACAGTTCTTCAAACTGAAGTTTTATAAAATTATCTATGGAATTGAGCATACCAAGAGCACAAACAATAAGCACACAGCAACCTGTAATACCGACCACTGCGGTAACGGTTCTTATCTTATTTCTTATAATGTCCCTTATATTCCACTTTACGCCAAAGCTCAGCTTTCTGAATACTTTTGACGTGGTAAATCCAAGCGTCCCCGACTTAACCTTCGGAAGCTCTATCCTTAAGGTTTCCGCAGGATTTTCCTTTAACTGCTTACGGCAGGTAAGATATGTAACAAATGATATTCCGAGTACCACCAGCAACGCAACGATATACGACTTTAATTCTATTATCGCCCCGTTATTCGGAAGTTCAAAGAAATCCATTTCCAGCTTCATAAATACGCCGCCGATAAAGAACCTTCCAAGAAGCAGGCCTAAAGCCGCACCTATAAGGGAAACCCAGAATCCGAAGCCTATGTAATGAAGCTGTACTGCACTGTCGGTAAATCCGAGTGCTTTCAGAGTGCCTATCTGGATCCTCTGTTTCTTGATAACCCTGGTCATGGTAGTTATAACAGAAAGCACTGCAATGAACAGGAACAGACCCGAAAAAATACCTACGAAGCCTTTTCCTTCATCTATCTCGCCCTGGTATCTCGAATATGAAACCGTATCCTCTGCCTTTATTATTGCAAGCGCCGATCCTATGTTATCCTCGATGGCATACCTGACAGCTTCAACATTTGCCTTTTCGTCCACGTCCACCATTATGTAATTATATGGAATATATTCTTTATAATTAATGTCCGGCATGAACACTTTCAGCAAGGCTTCATCCTCAATCCCCAGCTTTTTCATTATGGCATCCCTGATGTATTCTTCAGGAATTGCATTGTATGACAGATAGATAAAGCCGAATTCATTAAAGTTCGGGAGAAGCGCTGCCTCATCCCTTATGGTATAGAGATGATCGGGCATATGGATTATGCCTTCTATCACCGCTTCAATTTCCATGGTATCATATTTAAACTTTATGGTATCCCCTACCTTTAATCCGTTGGCTTCGGCATAATATTTGTTTACCCATGCGCCTTTTGACTCAGGATCGAAGGGCTTTCCTTCATATACGTAAAATTTTGATATCTCGTTAGTTTCAATGAAGGATGCAAGAAAACCTTTATCGTTATCGCTGCTGTTTATTACGTTTATCTCAAGCTTTCGTTCCGCATTCTTTACATGGTCGAGCTTCTTTACATTTTCAAGATCCTCCTTTGTAAAGTTCTCGCCCATTACATTTAAATCCTGCAGATTATTGTCCCTGTAAAAGTCATCGGCGGCTATAGTCATCCCGGCCATATATGCTTCTATTCCGGAATAAGCCATAACGCCTATCATTACCATAAGAAGGATAGTGATAAACTGTGAAAGATTTTTCCTGATCTCTCTGAAAAGCTTTCTTCTAAGCATTACCACTCCACCTCCTCGATCTTCTTGGGCGAAGTGTTCAGTTCATTGGAGCGTATCTTTCCGTTTTTTACCCTGATGACTCTGTCTGCTATTTCGGCAATGAGACTGTTATGGGTAACTATGACAACCGTGTTTTCACCCGATCTGCACTGTTCCTTCAAAAGCTTGAGTACCTCTACACCGGTCTGTGAGTCAAGTGCGCCTGTCGGCTCGTCGCAGAGCAGAAGAAGCGGATTCTTGGCTATTGCCCTTGCAATACTGACTCTCTGCTGTTCACCGCCGGAAAGCTGGTTAGGGAATTTACCGGCATGCATCTCGAGTCCTACTCTCTTTAACACTTCCATCGCAGGCTTTGGGTTTTTTACTATATCGTTTATCAGTTCAACATTCTCTATAACGGTAAGTGTCGGAAGAATATTGTAAAACTGGAAAATAAAGCCTATGTTCTCGGCTCTGTAATGTGTCATTTCCTTGGGCGTAAGCTTTGAAATGTCTTTCCCATCTATGATTATCTCTCCGGATGTAGCTTTATCCATTCCGCCGAGAAGGTTCAGTATGGTTGATTTTCCGGCACCGCTCGGTCCCAAGATCACTACGAACTCTCCCTTATTTACGGTAAAGCTTGCACCGCTTAAAGCATCAAAATTCTTTTCTCCTACCGAATATGTTTTCCTGACATTGTTAAAATTGATCAGTTCCTTTGACATTAGATTTATCCTCCATATATATGAAATATTTTTCATATTCTTTACGGTTTTGCATTATACACCTTATATCCCCACTTGTCAACAAATATATGAAATATTTTTCACAGTATTGATTTTTGGGGAATTATAGTGTATTATAGATTTAAGCGATCAATACACGATTCGAAAGCAAGCAGCTATTTTCGTCATTCGCGTCAATGTCACAAAGCACCCGTTCTTCGGATCAGCTTTTCCGAAACGGAAGTCTAAATGAAAGGAAATATAATGTCAGAAGAAAAAACATCAAAAACAAGAATGCCCAAGCAGGATAAAGCTCTGGCCAAAAGGGCAAGGATCATAGAAAAGGGATTTGAACTCATATGTGAAAAGGGGTATCACAGTACTACCACCCCCGAAATAGCAAAATATGCCGATGTTTCCACCGGCATAATCTATCAGTATTTTAAAGATAAAAAAGAAATTTTTTTAGAGGGATTGAAGCAATTCTCAGATTCAGTTCTTTTCCCGCTGACATCCTTGCTGGATTTATCTTCGGGGAACATGCCCAAGATCACGCTAAACGATATCGAGCGCCTGTTGGACCGGCTCATAACCTTAACACTTCAAAACCACCGTATGTCACAAAAGGCTCATGAAGAAATATACGCCCTTGCCCATTCCGATCCGGATGTCGCAAAGATTTTTGTATCTTCCGAGCTTGCCATGACTAAAAAGATAGAAGAATTTGTCGAAAACAACGGTATAAAGATGAAACATTCCAAGGAAAAGATCCACCTTATATACGGCATAGTCGAGAATTATTGTAATGAAACGGTATACCACCATCACGAGGAGCTTGATAACGAAGTAATGCGTCAGGAAGTGATCCTTATAATAAAAAACATCTTAAAAGACAGTCTGGTATCATAACAGATTGAGCAGGAGGACAACTTCCGTTGCGGACATTCGCTTAAGCGAAACCTTACACGACTAAAGTCACGAGTGTGCGGCGGCTGATCATCTGATAAATAAGTCAGGGACTTCAAAAAAGTTCCTGACTTTTTCATCATCTATTTCTCTATAAAGCAGTCTTCCCCGTTTTTTGTTCTTTCCAAAAGATCAGCTATAGATAAAGGCCTGGAGTAGAAATATCCCTGGAAGCTGTGAACACCGTAATCCTTTATGATATCTCTCATTCCCGCCGTTTCAACCCCTTCTACGCATACTTCGGCTCCAAAAGTTCCCGCAAGATCCGTAAAGTTATTGAGCAGGTGCTTTTCTCTCTCATCGGTCTCAATGTTCTGCACGAAGCTTCTGTCAATCTTGATCGTATCAAACGGCAGGTTTTTAACCAGTCCAAGAGACGAAAAGCCTGTTCCGAAATCATCCAGTGCGATGCGAACGCCACCGGAGCGAAGCTTAACTATAACGTTTCTCAAAAGATACATATCAAGCAGACGGCATCTCTCCGTTATCTCGAAAGAAAGATGTCGAGATCTCTTTGTAATTTTTCGCACTATTTTAGACACAATTACCAATTTCCAAGATAGGTATGTAAAGTTTACTTATCAAAAGTATTTTGTCATTCTGAGCGTCAGCAAAGAATCTTGCGTCCTACAAATTCCCATATGCTTCGAGCAGCTTATAGACACGTTCTATTTCTTCAGGAATGTAAATACTGCGTCCGCATTCCTTCATGCAGACCTGCTCCGTACAGGATCTGCAGTGTTCAAACGTTTTTCCAAGATCCATCTTCAGTTTATTTGCAGCCCAGAATTCTTTCCCGAGATGGAAATAATTATACTGGCGGAAGGTGGTATGTATCTCATGTCCATAGGGACATACGCATTTCTCACAGCGGTCGCAGCCTATGGGTTCAAATGTGTGTTTAAGACGTTCAAGTACCTCTTCAAAAGAAAAATGTACAAAAGGATATTCCCCGGCAAAAGCCATATCCGCCTGTTCAAATGTGCCTATCCCCAACAGGGCACATGAAAACGGATATTCCAGGATCCCGCCGATAAGCTCCGGGACCGAAAACGGACCTATAAGAAGCCCTGCCGCAAACACTTTATTAAGAATAAAGCCTTTGTTTTCAAATATCGCCTCTTCCCGGATCCTGTCAAGCATCCCTCTTTCCATGATATTCCCGCTGCCCTGAAGCACATCCACCCTGTGATCAAGTGCTGCACGGTGCAACACATTGTAATAATGCGATGCAATACCGGTATAACCGATTTTCCCTTCTTTTTTCAGATCATACAGTGCATCCAGCGCGCCGTTCTTTCCGAAAACCTCATCAGCGTTGCTTTCATCTACCTGATGCACAAAATATATGTCCGGTTCGGTACCGAGATTCTCAACAGACCTCAGCACCTCTCTGTATATCTCCGCCCCGCTGTAGAACCTTGCTTTATCCGAAATGACTATTCTTTTTCTGTCTATGGTTTTCGCAAATTCACCCAGTTTTTTCTCCGCGTCCCCATACTCCTCCGGAATGGCGGTATCGTAGAGATTACAGCCAAGATCAAATGCTTTTTTCATGATCGCAACCGCTGTTTCAGTATCGGGGCTGAAAAATTCCGGCAATACGGGAACATGACCGCTCAGGATCGGTATGGTGCCAAAACCAAGTTCCGAAACCTTAAGTCCTGTTTTTCCCAGTTCTCTGTATCTCATGTTTCATTCTCTGTCCGTTCTGTTTTGTTATATTTTATTACTGCACATATTCAAGATTTCTTTATGAGGCGCAGATTATCACAGTATGCAAATGCTCTTTCGGAAATCGCTGTCTTTACGGAAACATATACTTCTTCCAGGTTTTCACAAAAGGCGAACGCCTCATCCTCAATTTTCTCCACTGAATCCGGTATGATAACCTTTCTTAAGGATTTACACCTAAAGAAAGCTCTTTCGGGAATTTTCTTGAGCTTATCCGAAAGGTATATCTCTCTCAGGCTGCCGCAGTGTTCAAAGCACCTGATCCCCAGTTCAAGCAGCTCATCCGACAGATCGATGCTCTCAAGCGACTGGCATCCCGAAAAAGCCTGTGCTCCGATATAAGAAACCGAGCCTGCTCTTGAAACTGACTTCAGCCATTTGCTGTTTTCAAAAGCACATTTTCCAATCCTTTCGGTGTCTTCCGACAAAGATATGGTTTCCAGAAGATGGCAGTCCTTATATACGGCATCTCCCACAGACCTTATCCCTTCCGGTAAGGTCAGGCAGGTTATATTACCGGTGCTTTCAACAAGATTAAAGTTTTGATCCAGCTTAAAGCAGTTTATACATTCCGTGAATATCCTAAGTATCAGATCAGGGTATTCCTTATCCGTAAGATCTGAAACCCTGCTTAAGACATATTCGTTTTTGTTCCAATCGATAATCTTCTTGAGATTCAGGCAATTTCTGAAAGAAAGGGCTTCAATGGCGATCCTTTCCGAAAGGATCTCCAGTTCCCTGATTTCCGTATTGCCCGCAAAGCACCAGCTTGCAACTCTTTTAACCGACACAGGGAGCACTACTTTTCCTTTGCACAGCGCTCCGTCCAGAAGTACATCGTTCACTATGACCATATCCGATCCGGTCCTCTGCCCAGCAAGCCATGATGTCTGCGTAAAAGCATGGCTTCCGAAAAGCTTTACGGATCCCGGGATATTTATCTCTTTCAGTCTTACGTGATCCCTGAAAACATCCTGTCCAATCTCCTCTATGTCTTTTGGTATCGTAATCTTTGAGGCGTCGCCTGTATATCCTGCCAGCAGTTTTCTCTCCCTGATATCAAAACAGGAATAAACTGAAGCAATCACTTCCCGAACCCGCCCGGGATATGGATTGCCCGTAAGGTTTAAGCTGTCTTTAAACGCAGAAAACCCGTATTTCTGACCGTCAAAAATAACCGTATGCATCCCGGTGCACCCGATAAAGGCTCCACTCTTAAAGTTAGTATTCTTTGTAAATTCAACCGACTCCAAGGAAGCGCAGTCCGAAAATGCATGATATCCGCATTCTGTCCGGTCAAGCTTAATGCTTCTTAAGGAATCACAGCGTTCAAAGGCTCGTTCTCCGATCACCCCGATCCCGTTAAAATCAAACGAATCAAGATTTACACATTCGTCAAAGCATCTGGCTTCCATACCTGTAAGCTCTTCCGCTTCAAATTTATGTAACGAAAAACAGCCCGCAAAGCTTTCGGCAGGCAGGACTGAAACGCCTAAAAGACAGACTTCCTCAAGTTCACGACAGTAAGAAAAGATTCCTCGACCTATTTCTTTTACGTTTAACCGGACTTTTTTAAGCTTGAGACAGTTTGAAAACGCATTACGTTCGATCAAGCATTCGGGTGAATCGATTATAACCTCCTCTAAGTTGGGACACGCAGCATATGCGTACTTTCCTATCCTTTTTACTCCGGATAATTTCAAAATGCTTATATTTGCCTGTTTTGTAAAGGAGTACGGTGCAATAAGCTCTCCTTCCGCGGTCTCTGTCATATCCGGCGGAACGGAATCCGCTGATGTTTTATTACTTAAACTTCCATCCGCGCAGGTAAACTGCTTTGCCGGATAAAAAGAATACGGGTGTATATCCGCATTTTCAGGCAGGCTCTCAAACGGCTTTAACGTAAAACAGCGTCTGAAGGCATATTCCCCTATATACTCTACAGTAGCGGGGAGATTCAATTTCAAGAGCTTTTTACATTCCGCAAAAGCTTCTCTTTCAATTCTTTTTAAACCATCCTGTAAAACAACGTTCTGTAAAGTTACACAGCCCGCAAAGGCCTGTTCCCTTATCTCCTTAAGGCCGTCCGGGCAAAGTACCGTTTTCACCTGTTCATTCTTAAAAAAGCATCTCTCACCGATCATTTCAACGCCTTTGGGTATCCTGATCTGCTCCTCGTTTCCCATATAACGGACAAGTATCCTGCCGCTTATATAAAAATCCCCCAGGATCTGGTCTCTTATCCTGCCGACGGTTTCATCGGAAGCTTCTTCCTCAAGCAGATAGGTTTTCCCCTGCATATGCACCTTTTTTAAATTGCAGCAGCCTCGAAACGCTTTTTCGTCCAGGATGATATCACTGCTCCCGAGAGTGATATCCGTAAGGCCTATACAGTTTAAAAATGCGTTAGCCCTGATCTTGCGCACAGATTCCGGCAGAGAAATACTTATAATACCCTTTTTGTCAAAAAAACAGCTTTTTCCGATGATGGTGATTCCCTCCGGCAGCACGATGTTTTTCAGATTGATGCTGAACTTGTTTAAAACACCATCCTCAATCTGCATGGAATGATACACGCTTTTCGCTATGGATTTAATAATACCCGGATAATCGGTATGTGAATCCATGGCTTCCACCAGATTGTTTATCTCGTAAACCTGCCCCGATAAGATGATCCTGCGAAGACTTATGCAGCCCTCAAAGACTTCATCGGAAAAGTTGGAATCATCCAATTCGGAATTTACAGCAATTTCCTTTAGCTTCAGATTATGGGAAAAAACGCCTTTTCCCATACTTATCGGGCCTTCCATCACAGCTTTTTTCAGGCTATCACAGTACAGAAACGCACAGTTACCAACCTTTGTCATCGTTTTGGGAAGTATCATTTCCTCCATCTCATGGCACTTGTGAAATGCATAATCCCCGATTTCTGCAAGACCTGCGGGAAAATCCATCCTTCTAAGCTGTCTGCATCCTTTAAACGCCATCGGACCAATCTTTTTAAGAGTGGAAGGAAGTTTTACGTCTAAAAGCCATGCCATACCCTTAAATACACCTTCTCCTATGGTATGAACCCCTTCCGGAATATTTACCCCGGTCTCCGTATCGGCAGTGTAAGCCTTTAAGACGCCGTCTTCTATCTCAAATCTATCCTGTATCAGCATTTCATCTACCTCTTAGTTTTCCTGTAAAAAAACCTGTATGTGCAGTTTTTTTAAAGAACCCGCATCTTCTGTTTTGTTATATCCGTCATCGTTTATTGTCAAAAATCTCGCCAAGTATATTCTTTAGTTCCGATATGTTCCCACACTTATACAGCCTCTGTTTTATCTGCTTGGTTCCCGGAAGCTTTTTCATGAAATATGAGGCCAGTTTTTTTATATATGTGAGTACATACAGCTCGTCATAGCATTCCCCCGCCGTTTCCAGCTGTTCCATGAGCAGGCTGTATTTTGTATCGCAGCTCGGCGTCCCTGTCAGTTCCGAAAAGATCAAAGGATTTTCAAACCCGTACCTGGCCAGCATGATGCCGTCAGCTCCGGTCTTTTCCATCATCTCTTCCGCGTCCTCTTTTGAGTATATCCCTCCGTTTGCAAAAACAGGGATACTTACGGACTGTTTCGCCAGCTTTATATATTCATACAGGGGTCTGCCCTCATACATCATATCCCTTGTTCTCCCGTGTACCGTGATCATATCTGCACCAGAGGCCTCACACATGCGGGCAAACTCTTCTATTACGATCCTCTGTCTGTTCATTCCGATGCGGCACTTCACCGAGACCACTTTTCCGCTCCTCTTGCACGCCTCAATGATCTTTGAAGCCCTCGGAATATCATCCAGTAACGCGCAGCCTTCGCCGGCCTTTATAACATTCGGGACCGGACAGCCCATATTTATATCAATAATATCAAACTTCGCCAGAAGTTCACTCTTTGCAGCCCTTTCAAATACTGTCGGAACCGAACCTAAAAGCTGAACACACTTTATCCTCTCACGATCATCTGTATACAGAAGCTTCGAGGTTGCCCTGTCATTATACTTCAGTGCGTCCGAACTTACCATTTCCGTGTATGCGCTTCCTGCTCCCAACCTTTCAACCATCAGTCGAAACGGAAAACATGTATATCCGGCAAGCGGAGCCATAAGTACATTGGATCTGAACCTTATCCCACCGATCATGATCTCTGTGCCGATTTTATCGATCATCACTGTTTCTCCATGTCAAAATCTGAATTTTATGACTCTTTCTATTTAGATTACCAAAACTTCCCATATAATAATGACTATCATAGCTTTACTGTCATCCTGAGGGATTTAGACCGAAGGATCTTTATTCACTGTGAAGTCAGTAAGATTCTTCGCTTCGCTCAGAATGACATAAAGGAAGTTTTAGCAGTTTTCATTTAACTATACAGTACAATTATACTTCAAATACCGCACCAATTCAATATCGAAAAATACCAAACCGGAAGGTATCCACCCACACCGTTTACAGTCAAAGTCACCTCGAAAACGCCTTCAGCGTTTCCTCGGTAACAAAACGATGCTCCGCATCTCTGTTTTGTTATATATCAAAAAAAATTTTATTTTTTTATTGACATAACCAAATATATGTGATATAAAATAATTGTTCCCAGATATTATTTTCGAAATAATATCCCATCATAATATTTAAATCCATTATCAATTATGTCCGACTTAACCGGAAAAAGCCGGACCCGGCAGGTCATCTGCAGAAAGGAGATGCTTATGGCAAAGAAGATCACAGAAACAGAAACAACTAAGAGGCCGATCACCGTAGAGGATCACAAGGAACTGAACAGAAGGCACGAAGAAAAAAAGCTCAATGCGGTTAATAAGGCACTTGGGTTTCCTAACGGAGATGACTTTGAAAACGACCTTACAGAAATCTTAAACAGCGACTGTGAAGAAAAAGGCGAGACAGTTGTTATCGCACTTATTGATTTCGATCGTTTCCTTCACATCAACAAGGATTTCGGAAGTGATGTCGGAGACAAGGTTCTGATCGACACCGGTCTTTACATTAAAGAAAAGGCACCCGAGGATGCCAAGGTATACCGTATCGGTGGAGATGAATTCGGAATAATCTTTAAGGGATTAACAGAAAGAGAGGACATCTTCTTATTCTTAAACGACCTTAAGAACAATTTCAATGTCAAGACTCCCGACGGTGCGGCACAGACGCTCACCATCGGTATGGCTACCGCATTTATCGATGCAACCCGTTATGCGGAGCTTGTAAGAAAGGCTGACGGAGCACTTTATCGTGCAAAAATGCAGGGTGGAAACAAAATCGTCATGGCAAGGGAGGAAAAAATGGTTCCGAAGACCAGTCACTTTACCCAGGACCAGCTTCAGCGCCTCGCAAAGCTTGCCAAGCGCGAAGGTATCGGTGAAGCGATCCTGCTCAGAGAAGCCCTTGATATGCTGCTAAAAAAATATGATATTTAGTTAATATAATAAATCTGTGTAAATAAAACTTAACTTAATGGCAAAGGGACGGTTCCTTTTCACATCTTTTGTTATAAAAGACGTGACAAAAAGAACCGTCCCCATTGTCACATTTGTTTCATTAAATCTATTTTTGCGATCATATCCTTTGACATTTCATCAGGTTCAAAGGAAAGCAGTTTAAAGCTTATCAGGTTATAATCCGTAAGGGCATTCGAAACATCACGTGCCAGCTCGTCGTTTTTTGCTTCGAACTCTTTGTAACAGAACGATAGTTTTGACAAAGCCAAACCTACGTTTGCTGAAATATTAAGTGCAAGCATTTCTTTCATGCTTTCCATGCTTATATCCGGATTTTTGGGCGAAAGGACTGCCTCACCGGTAAAACTTATAAACAGTGAACGATACTCAGGATCGTTAAAAGGTATCGGTGTTTTGCTGCCGAACGGCACCGTCATTCCTTTCGCTCCGGAAGATGTTTCTTTTACCGGCTCTGCCTTTGGTGTATCATCTTCTTTTTTCTTGAATATATCAAAAAGTCCCATAGTATCCAAACCTCCTGCCCGGTCTTACTTAAGTTTTAAAGAACCCAGAACTGCAGTGGTAATGTCAGCGTTATATGCAAAGCCCGTCATTCGTACATTTATCACCTTATCACCGATGGTCGCATACATCTGAGCGACATCTGTTCCAAGATAACTATATGCCAGACCTTTCCATTCATAATCGCCTGCCTTAACAGTTACTTCTTCGGGATTATATTTTGCATTTGCCGTTTTTGTAGCATCAATGTCCTTTTGGCTCTGTTCCGCAGTTGATAAAATGAAATAAAAATAGTTTAAAGGATTATCATCCTTGTTAACCCAGACCGCATTTTCATCATCAGCTTCGGTGGTATTACCTGTTTTGATGTGCATTCCTTCAGGTACAAGTATCTCCGAATAGATACCCCATGACCCTGTGCTGCCCTTTATCTTTTCGGCCTCGGGTTCAGTTGTCGGGTTTTCACTTGAAGTGTCATTTTTCTTTTCTGTAGTGTCGCTTTCCTTTGAAGTTCCATCCTTGCCGCCGCAAGCTGCAAGGCAGCATACCATTACCAAAATACACATTAACATTGTTGCTTTTTTAATCATCTTTTTTTCTCCTTTCGTCGGGTACCGTTTTTCATGCTTCTTTCCCGGTCCCTTTAAAATGATTATACAAAAACAGAAAGAGTCCTTGCATCACCCGCAGGAACCATTTTTCTTTTCATTTATTCCTGTCAAATGCAGATCTATCCGCTGACTGTAGAGTACACAAAGGCAAAAAATGCTGAAAAGTATATCATAAGCCTGAGTAAACCGGTAAAAACGCTGGACAGTACGACAGGTCTTTCGGTTTCCAAGAAGACAACCTTCGATTTCAAGAATCCTACAATGGGTGTAAAAACGAATAAGATCACTGTTTATGTCACGCCGGTAAGCAGTACCGGTACTTACGGTAAATCAGTCAAAAAAACCATAACTCTGAAGCAGCCGTAAATGGCATTCGCTTATCCATCGAGTAGGCTGACTCCTACTCGATGCGCTTGGCCACTTCGAGAGCAAGCTCTCTCAGTGACCGTTCGCTCAGCCCTCAGTTTGCAAGCGAGCTTGCACTGAGGGCATTCGCTTATCGCACAAAAAATAGCCGGTGTTTTATTTCACCAGCTATTTTTTTGATGTGTATTTTTTCTGTCGTCATCGTGTACTACCAGTCCCAGTGCTTTGGCGTTTATGGCCAGTTCCAGACGGTTTTTATATCCGGTCTTGTTAAGCATGTTCTGGATATGACGCTTGACTGTGTTGAGGGATATGTTGTATTTCTCCGCTATCTCCTCGTTGGATCGGTTGGTTGTAAGCTCCCTCAATATCTCAAGCTCTCTTTCCGTAAGGTCAGACTTCTTTATATCTCCAAACTCATAATCAGGTGCGACACCAGGATATACGGATTCTCCGTTCATGGTACGGTCCATGATATCGAGCAGAGAGCTTTCGTGATATTCCTTGAACCAGAAGCTGTCTATCTTTTCTCTCTTTGCTTCTTCTATCCACTTGTATTCACCGGTGGATGTGGCTAATATCACTTTTATCTTCGGGTTATTGCTTTTTATGGTTTCCGCACAGGTGAGTCCGTCCAGTCCCTTTTTCATCATGACATCAAGGATTACCAGATCAACAGGATTATATCGGCAGTAATTTACCGCCTGCTCAGCCGTTGAGAAGGAGGCGGCCAGTTCATAACTTACGGTGCTCTGTATGAGCATCTCAAACAGAGTTCTGGCTACGTACTCGTCATCGGCTATAACTACTTTATATTTAGGTCTTGCTTCGGACATAAAGGCCTCCTTTCATGTTTTCAACGCTATTATTACAGTAAATGCTTCCTCTGTTTTTATCTCCATGATACCACCGACATTTTCTACCAGAGTACGAAGTGATGCCAAGCCTCCTGTTTCCCGGATGGCTTTTTCGGTCACTGTATCCGAGTTGACCGTTTCGTTTTCCGGCATAGTACCTAAGTTAATCTTTTCCTTCTCCGGCGGTTCTCCATTCCCCGTAAGGGTAAAGATGACAGTACCTTCCTTCTCTTCGACAGTTACGGTCAAGGTGTCACCGTCTGCATGCTTTTTGGTATTGGTGGCACATTCATTTACAGCAGATGCCAGTATGTCCCTAAGTTCTCCCGCTTCGGGGATCATGCCGCTTATCTTTACTCTTACCGCTATAGCTTTTGCCATCTCTATGGCTTCAGCCAAACTATCGGTTTCTGTGTCGTCCTCTTCGTATTCTTTAAGCAGGTGCGTATTCGTGAGCTTCAGGGTACCTAAGAAACTGTCTTCATCTATGGAGTCAGGATGCTCCATGTAGTGACGGCTCGCGAGCAGTATGTGCCCCGTCTCGCTGTGTACCTGTCTTCTGGCGTTAAGAAGTTCCCGCGATATGGTTATCTGTTCCGCTCTTCTGTTATATATTTCCAGACGGTTACGTATTTCTTGGAGTTTCTTGTTCTTCCCTTTAAGCTCATCATTTATTTCGGCTTCTTCCGTTATATCGTTTGCGGTCAGCTGTATATATTGCTTCCCTCTCCACATGATATTTTCCTGCATGAACTGCCATGTTTTTGTTCCGTCCGAGTATATGCTGTTGTGATCAAAACCTGTGATATCGGTCATGTTTTTTCCTGAGCGTTTTCTGGATATCTCATTCATGGAAAGGTTGGCAAATACTACATTGCCGTTCGTTTCTGCAAATGCCACTCCTGCGGGAAGCAGATCCAAAGCTTCTTTTATCGAGGTACGTGTAAGGCTTTCTTCACGAAGACGTTTTCTGTAGTGTGTCCCCCAGACCAGGTATATGACAGTTATTATCTCGCAGACCAGTATCAATGCAGCCGGGAGCGAGCAGAATGCCGTGGTCACCTTTGGCCAGGTTCTTATGTAGTCCACGTCCATGTAATAGTAATAATCGGGCTCCACATAATGGAACTTACCGTCCAGCATCATATAAAATGCCGCAAAGTATAGTACAAAAAGAATGAGCGATATTACAGCGTTCTTATCCTTCCTGCCAAGCCTGTAAAATGCCATGCACAGATATCCCGCATAAAGCATGATGAGCATAGCGCAGGTTATGAGCAGTTCACTTAAGCCTGTATTCATTGATTCCCATATGGTCATGCTACTCACCGCCTTTCTTCTCTGCGTGTGCACCGGTGGTTACACGCTTATGGCGTTTTTCTACCTGCATGGTCTTTACGGTCATGAACAGTATATCATCCTGTTGCTCGATGCTTACCTGGAGCGGTGCGTTTTCGGTGCTCACTTCTATATCCGTGTCTGCAGCAAGCCTCAGGCCTTCCCTTCCGTATGAGATCATGAGAAGTGTGGCATGCCCTATAAGCTGTTCGGTAAGGAACTGAAAGGTATCATAGAGGGCAATAACGGTGTCGGAGGGAAGCTCAGATTCCACCTCATCCTCCCCTTCGGGGCACCTTTCCCTCGAGGGGAAGGCTGAAAATCCACTCTCATCTACGGATGTTTTTATCCCTACAAATTCCAGATATCTTGCCGATTCCAAGACTGCGAGCAGGAGCTCATTTATGGGTATGGTATCGTGCTCGGAAGATACAAGGAGCATATTTGTTTTCCGTTTTACAAACGCATTTAACACAGATACCGCGGCTACGATACCTTTAAATTCTTTGTTACCGGGCTTAGCTTCGTTTAAGAGATCCTCGATCCTTTTCTGATAAGGGTACATTTCCTGCGCTATCTCGTGGTAGATATGGTGGTGCAGGCGCAGGTATGCATTTTCTTCCTTCTGCTTGTTTTCGTACTCTATAAGAGTGTTTTCACCTTCGAGCAATTCGTTGGCTTCATTCAGTTCTTCGTTGGCATGCCTGATGTCACTCTCATCCTCTATCCAGAAGGTATATCCTCCGCGGATCATCCTGCCTGAGAGCTTTCCGTCGGGTATGGGATATATGGGAGCTTCAAGTGACTTTGCCAGCACATCCGGTTCAAGCTTTATGCTGCCTGCCGACCGGTGTACGGGGATGAATTTCTTATCGGTGATCATTACCGTCATGGGCAAACTCGCAAAAAAGCCGGCGTAGTTTTCGTTATAAGGTATAAGCCTCTGCCTAATGGCGAACTCGAAAACGGCCAGCAATGTAAATATATGTATTTCAGGCAACTCATACGGCGGTGTGAATTCCACAACTTTTTTAAGGGTATGAAGCTGCGTAAGTATCAGCCAAAAGGCTAATATCCCGCCCAGATACAACAATTTTCTTTTTTGCCTGAGCCCAAATGTTTTTATGAGTAAGATAATACCTGCCAATATCGCCAGTACTATCCATGCGTATGTAATGTAAAAGGTTATACGGTAGGTGTATGTCCCTGATTTTCCTATAAAGTTGGTTAATCCAGGTTCCGGCACAAATACCAGATGATGCAGATCGTTTGTTATGATCAGACTCGAGAGAACGGCAGCCGGGATGAGAAAGAGACGCTCGTCAAACTTTGGTTTTGCCGCACCTCTTTTTATTCGGATGCAGACCATAAGAAACAGGGCAGGTATAAATGTCATGGGGATATAGTAGGCGTACCATGAAAGCCTCAGTCCCAAATCTTCTCCCGCTATGCGGTATTTATATGCGCGCAGTACCAGGTAGAATATCATGAGCAGTGCCACTATCACCATATAGTTTCTGGCTCGCGAAGGGAGAAGCCGGGTATGCACCGACTGTATCCAGAAGATAATGAGAATCGTGTATATCACGAGTTCCAGGCAAAAGAGCAGCGTAACGACTGCATAATGCGGATCGCCCAGTGCGCTTTCGTCATGTATCGTATGTTCTGCTATATGTAACAGCCCCGCAAGTACAAGGAGGCCGATAAATAGCAGCAGGTTTCTTTTTGAATTCTGCATGTGGTCCTCCTTTCATGAGGATATTATAACTGATATTTCTATGTATTACATCACTCTCAGGAACCATCTTTTAACTAACAACTATTGTATCATTTTAATATTTTCTGTATCTGATACAACTTCACGTAAATGCCGGGCCTCGGCTGCTACCTCCAAAGCCGGCATGGAAAGGCTTCCGGGATGTCTGTTAAATCTCAGAACCGTTATCGAAGTATGCCGAAGATGGCCTAAGACAGTACACAGGTGCGGGAACGGTATGTTAAGAACCCTGGATAAAAATGCTGTTGACGATCCTCCGTGACTAAACAAGACAAGGGTTCTTTTCCTGTCATCCTCGGTTTTACATCTATAATACAGTCCTTCTCTCTCATATCCTAAAGATGCGAGCCATTCGTCCGTTCCTTTTCTGACATTATCAATATCTATGGTCGCAGTATTGTCAGCGAACTCCGGAAACTCTCTCCAGTTCGTGTCCTGCAGGTTTATGCCTTTATTCATGAGTTCACCGGATACGGTCCAGGGATTACCGCTTTGGTATAAAGCATCTTCTCTGCCGTACCTTATTTCCCGCATAAAATCAAGAATGTGCACATCACCTATACCGGAGAGGCGTGCAAAAGGCTCCGCCGTCTGTCTGGCTCTGCCTAAAGGCGAAGAGTATATTTCTTCAATTCCCTCTTCCAAAAGACGTTTTGCTACTATTTCAGCCTGTTTTTTCCCTAAGTCCGTAAGACAGTCCTTCTCGTAATCCGGATCACCGTGTCGTACCAATAGCAGTCTCATTTTGCCTCCAATACATTAATAATTTTTTAGTTATCCATATTATTACAAATGATTGTACCATAACTATAATATTGTCGCAAGATAAAGAAGGTAAGATTCGTCAGAAATATCTTTTAAAATTGCCAAATGGAATATGGGCGAAATAATCGATGAATATTCAACACTGACAGATTCGGATTAATTCCGGGCGTTTCATTCGCAAGCAACGGCACCAAATCTATGATAAGTTAGAAGCCCCGGGCACCGGGGCTTCACGTTTATAGTGTCACAAATCTCTTCATGGCAAGTACCTTCTCGTCTCTTCTACGGATTTTCCACTATACCAATAAACATTGGTATCCCGTTTCCATAACTTATAATAAATATAAACGGCCGGTCAAGCACGAAGTCCACCTTTTCTTCGGGTGGCATGGAAGCACCGTCATATTCTTCAACCGTATATGCAGCGGCCTTTACGCCCTCTTCGTCTTCTATCACACGTACACCATGTTCTACTTTATTGATATATATATTCCCGTCAGAAACATCTTCGGCAGAATCGGAAACGGGTGAAAAATCTGCCTTTACCGCGTCAAACGCATCCGTGATACCGAGCTTCTGCAAATCTTCAATAAGATCCTGTTTTGATGAAATGTCAAACTTAGGGATTGACATATTTATGACTGCCTGCTTTGACTGACCGTATCCAAGTCCTTGATCAATAAACTGCATTACCTGTTCATCCTGCAGCAGATCATACACACTGACACCTTCATCAGGCAGTATATATGACATATATCCGTTATATCCACCAAATGCACCGTCAAACCATTTTACGATAGCGCCAAAGCTGTCACCCCAAAAGTATGCTCCCGAATCAGATCTATGCATGAAATCGCACTGAATATCACCACTTGATGCATGGAAAGTTTCGGATTTGGTATTCTCTTTTTTGAATTCGTCAACCCACTTTGCGCTAAAACATACCGTCGTTGCCAAGGCCATTACAACGTCTTGGTTTAACTCCAATCCCGAGACCTGTTCTTTCAGGATCCAGTCAGTCTGAGCGTTCATCCAGTTTCTGAACGCTTCCGAATATTCTTCAGAACCCATCTTCCCCGAAAAAGATGATGCATAATAGTTCCTTGCAAGACTATCCAAAGTCTCCTTCTTATAATCCATATCATCCCTAAGCCATATCGAGGAGGCAAGAATGCTTTTTATCTTATCGTCTGTATAAACACTGTTCCACAAGCCCTTTATTTGGATCCTTAAAGCCTCTATTGTTTCTATCCCCAGCAGATCAAGTATCTGCTTTCGGGTATTGCCTTCGGAAGTCTCCGCCATCATACCAAGAGCTATGTAGATATTTATGGGTGAATACACCCTGTTCTCATGATCATTCTCTTTCAGTAACTGCGCCATAGTCTTGAAATTAAAGCTTAAGATACTGCTTTTGCCGCCATCCTTATCATATCCTTCAATGTTTTTCTGTTCGGCAACCTGTTTAGCCCATTCCTGAGCAGCTTCCGAATATGCCCGGTTTTCGTCCCCGTCCCATATTTTATCACCGTTCAGGTCAAATTCATTATAATCAGGTTTTTTCAAGGTCGTCGGATATTCTGCGGCAGAAACTGTGTATGTCTCAAGGAAATCCGGTACCGATACCTCTTCTGCCACCTTCTCTTTCTCATTATTTTCAGTGTTTTCTCCGGTGATATCCGTAACTCCATTTTCGTTTTTATTATTTATATTTATAAACAATATGGTAATACCTGCAGTAAGCAGTAGTATTGCAGCAATGTATCCCAGTCTTCGCCACGCATTTCCGGCTTTTCCGTTACCTTTCCCGGCTGCTGTTTTCTCATTTGATCCGAGTTTTTTATTATCTTCACTTCTTTTTAAGAGATCCTCACTTATCCCCGAAAAGCTTTCCAACAAATCCTGTTCCTTCATAATGCCTCCATTCTTAAAGATATCCCTTTACTTCCAGGTATTTCTTCAACTTTTTTCTGGTTCTGTTCAAAGATACACTGACATTTCCGGGTGTCATATCATATTCTTCAGCAATGTCCTTAACCGACTCCATGAAAAAATACCTGCGGATAAGTATATCGCCGTCACGTTCCGAAAGCTCAGCCGCAAAATCATTAACCGCCCGACTCAGCTCTTTTGTTAAGAGTTCCGCTTCGATATTGCGTCCATCGCTGACACACTCCGACAGCTCTTCATAAATCAGATTTATTTCACTGCCCCCTCTTTTTTTCGCATTTTCCGCCTTTATTCTGTCCAAGGCTTTATTCCTGGTAAGCTTCGCCAGAAACAAATTGAAGAATTTGGGTCTGTTCGGAGGGATAGAATTCCACACCGAAAGAAGTGCATCATTTACACATTCCTCGGCATCCTCCTTATTCTCAAGCATTCTTTGAGCTATAGAATAGCAATATCCTCCATAACGCTTCTGCGTTTCTTCAATCGCCCTTTGATCACGGGCAAAGTACATATCGATTATATCAGCGTCTGTCATAAAAGCTCCTTGCAAGGTATCTCATTTATGTCTTATACCATATAAGACGAAATTTTTCAATTTATCTTACAGGTTCAAACCAAATTTTTAATAACTCATTATGTTTAATATCAACTCAGCTCGATTCCATGAGCTCAATAAAAAAATGTGACAAAAAGAACCGTCCCCATTGTCACATTAGATCAATTATGCTTTTCTCGCATTTCTCAAAGTACAGTATGTATAATTCCCTTCCCGGTAGGTATCAAATGTTCCGACCACACAGATTTCTCCACCTTCTTCCGGGTAATCTTCCGGGTAGGTATAATCGTCTGTCAGCTCAAATTCAATTCCCTGTGAGCAACAGGCCGTCGCGTCGGATATGATACATGCAAAGTAATACTTGTCAGTGCTTTCATCATGGTACAGGGCAAGCTGGCCTGCCATCTTTACCGTTTTCCCGATATATGTGTCCGGAGATACCATCATATGGTAAACCTCAGAATAAACCATGGTACTTGATAATGCTGTCAGATCTATATCTATTCCATCTGTAGAGCTAAATTTTTCATCCGAGATCTCAGGTTCAGGAGCATTTTCGTTAATACCGTTCTGCCTTACTGCACCTGCCTGTTCTTCCGGGTTCTCTTCCTGTTCATCCTTGCCATCTGCCTCAGCCATTCCCTGCTCCAATACATCATTTACACTCTTTGGTTTACCCGGCGTTTTATCATTAGCATTACCATTTTCTTTGCCGCCGCATGCCGTCAAAGCTATTATCATCAATATACATAGAATAAGACTCATGGATTTTTTCATTGTCATCTGCCTCCAATCCTTCCTGCCACATAACATACTGCAAATGCCGCCACATCTACGGCAACTATAGTGGAGCCTACCGGCGTGCCTGCAAGTATGGATATCAGTATACCTGCAAAAGCGCAAATGACTGACAGAACAGCCGAGCAGATTGTCACGCACTTAAAATTTTTAAAAATCCGCATAGCCGAAAGTGCCGGAAAGATGACCAGCGCAGATATCAGTAACGAACCCACAAGATTCATTGCAAGTACTATGATTACTGCTACGACCACTGCGATCAATAGGTTGTATCTCTCTGTTTTTGTACCGGTTGCCTTTGCAAAATTCTCATCAAAGGTTACCGCGAATATCTTGTTGTAGAACAGCACAAATATCACAACAACGGCTATCGAAAGAATTATACAGATCCATACCTCCTTCTGTGTCAGCGTCAAGATCGATGTTGATCCGAAAAGCGTCGAACACACATCTCCGGAAAGATTTGACGATGTGGAAAAGATATTCATGATCAGGTAGCCAAACGCCAGCGCAGCTACAGATATCATTGCTATAGCAGCATCTCCTTTGATCCTTGTATTATGCCCTGTCCGCAAAAGAAGGATTGCACTTATTATAGTAACCGGAAGCACCAGAAGCATCTCATTTGTCAGACTGCAGACGGCAGCAATAGCCATAACTCCAAAAGCCACATGCGACAAGCCGTCTCCAATGAATGAAAATCTTTTCAGTACAAGCGTCACTCCCAGGAGCGATGAACATAACGCGATCAAAACCCCTACGATAAGAGCATACCGCACAAAAGGATATTGCAGATACATCTCCAGTTTTTCGATCATTTTTATCACCATCCTTCTTCTACGTAAGATAATCTATTGTCATAAGGCCGTCACCGACAAGAATCTGCCGGTCTGCAGATTCTTTACGGTGACTAAAGCCATGATGATCCACTCCTATTTCAATGCATCTCTCAACACGGCCAGATTATTTTCCATGACTGAAAGATATGATGCGCCGTTTTTAACATCTTTTGCCGTTGTGGACTGCATGGAATCCATAGTAAGAATCTTCTGATCCTTTGTCTGAGTGTTCCGTGCGATCGTCTCGGCAATCCTGTGGTCTGTTCCTTCTATGGTCAGTATCGCATTCAGAGAAAGCTCATCCACCTTTCCCGAAAGGAAAGTAATTGTCTCAAAGCTTGCCTCTGTCTCAGCCGAACAGCCGACAAAAGCAGCGTAGTAATTAAGCCCATAATCATCCACCAAATAACGGAAGGGGAAACGGTCTCCAAAAAGAAGTGTATTCTTGGAGCCTTCCTTAACTGCGTTTTTGTATTCGGAATCAAGTGTTTCCAGCTTTTTCAAATAGGACGCAGTATTGGTCTTATATGTGTTTGCATTTGAGGGATCCGCAGACCGGATTGCTTCTGAAATCTTTTTTGTCAATACGGATGCATTGCGCAGAGACAGCCACACATGTTCATCGTATTCAACCTCACCGTCTTCATGCTCATGTTCATGTTCATGCTCGTCCTCATCATGTTCGTGATCTTCATGTTCGTGATCTTCATGTTCGTGATCTTCATGTTCGTGATCTTCATGTTCGTGATCGTGTTCCTCCTGCATTCCTTCGACCACTTCCTCTTCTTTGACGGAATCACCCAGAACTTCAAGAAGATTGATAACAACCATGTTTTTATTTGTCGCTTCCTTAAGCGCGTCCTCCACCCACTCATCGGACTCTCCGCCAACATAAATAAACAGATCACATGTAGATATCTTCAGGATATCATCCACGGTAGGCTGATAACTGTGAAGGTCTACACCGCTATCCAGAAGCATTGTCACTTCTGCACCGCCGGGATTGTCACCCAATACATTCATCACCCAGTCATATTCGGGGAAAATGGTCGTTACGATCTGAAGTTTTTTGTTTCCGCCTGCAGTAGCATCGCTTTTGCCGCACGCCGAAAGACTGCCTGCCATCAAAATGGCGGCAATAATAATAGAAAGTATTTTTTTCATTAGAAACCTCCGTTATATATTTTTGAATACGAAAAAAAGCGCACTGATGCCCTGAAAAGAGCATAGTTCACCCATACGGAGATTGTTTCAATTATTTAAACGGATTTTTCTCGAAACCGGTGTTTCCTGCTTGAAAATGCAGACCGAAAGAGGAATTGAAATACAAAGCAAAAATATCGGGATGATAACGACTGTCTGCCCGATCGATCCGTTACCTATCTGCTTTAGTGTATTCTCACAAAGCCGGATACACGAACAGATGGAACAATCATCACCGCAGCAGTCATGCTCTGCCTCAGCAGCAATAAAAGTAACAGAAAACAGCACAATGACAAGCATCATTAAAGCCATGATGCCCGCAACAAACCTTTTTGGTTGTAAGCTTTTAAAACTGCTCATCGCCGTTTCCTCTCTACTATCGAAAGTGTTCTCAGGATTCGAATCCATCTTTACTTTATGTCGAATTTGAGAACGTTTCCCAATTATAGCGGATAAGAAAATATTTGTCAAGTGATTTGAGAACAGTTGGGCAAAAGTTGGGCTAAATAAAAAAGAGCTTCACCATTTAGCGAAACTCTTGTTTTTCTTATAATCGAGGTGACGTGATTCGAACACGCGACCTCTACGTCCCGAACGTAGCGCTCTACCAAGCTGAGCCACACCTCGAAAAAAAGCGAAGCTTTTTCCTCGTTAACCAAGTTTTTGGGGTTAGACTCGAAAAAAGCTTCGCTTTTTCCTCGTTAACCCGTGTGAAAACTTATCGGATAAGTTTTCACACGGGTTATATTATGCACCGAGAATGAGAAAAAGTCAAGTAAAAAATATTCAATTCACTTAATTTTTTACTATCATTCCGCAAAAATTTATGCTATAATGGGTAAGGTGATGTTTTTATGGGCGTCACCGGGGGAAATACTACTATTTCGGAGACTTAGACTTGTATGGCTTTACTTGAAAAGACTGTTCTTTTTGATAAATACAGGATCATTCAGCAGTTGGATCAAAACAACTTTATGACCGTTTATCTCGGAGAGCACCTTCAGACAAGTGAATATATTCTTATCCATATCATGAATCCTTATACGATCACGAAATCAGAGAGTGAACGTGCGAGATTCCTGAATGAGATGAAGATAATACGCAACTTTGAGCATCCCTCACTGTTGCGCGTTTATGATGCAGGCGAATATGATGATTCCATCTGCATCATTTTTGAATACTTCGACGGTATCTCCCTGCAGAAATACATTGAACAGAACAGGAATATAGATATCAAGGTCGCACTGAGTATAATTGAGCAGATAGCTACCGGGCTTCGCTATGCCCAAAGCTTCAATATCCTTCATAGGTCCCTCAAAACCTCGAGTGTACTCATTCTTGAGAAAGAGGGTAAGACGATTGTCAAACTAGTGGATTTCGGTATGGCTTATATAGTCGATTATAACAGCTTTGCAAATACCGATATCGACTACAGCTTCGGATTCCTTGCTCCAGAGACCACCGGTCTGCTGGAGCGTCCTGTCGATCAGCGTTCCGACCTTTACTCACTCGGTATAATAATGTACCATATGCTTACGGGATGCCTTCCTTTCCATTCCGATACCATGGACAACATGGTCTACAAGCATCTTGCGGTACGGGTTAAACCGCCCGAAGATATCAATCCCAACATCCCCACGGATGTTTCAAATATCATAACCAAGCTTATCAGCAAGGATCCCGACTTAAGGTATCTGACCACAAACGAGCTTATCAATGATATAGACCGTTATATTTCAAATGCGGAACTTGGCATACCCATTACAGACAATGACATATTGCACGGCTTTAACCGTAAGGCCAGGATTTACAGCAGGCACAGAGAGCTTTCGCAGCTTATGGAGACCTGTGAGGATTCTTTTGAAAACTCCGGGCATTTTATTTTCGTACACGGAGGACTGGGCAGCGGCAAGTCCGATCTTATGAACAACCTCTATACGAGATTGACGGAACACGGCACTACCTGTCTTAGGAGCTCTTTTAAGTCCCAGTTCAGGATGACTCCTTATTCCGCCTTCCAGCAGCTGCTCAATGAATTCGCAAGTATTTACGGAACTTATGAACGTAAGCTTCAGATTACCGAAAAAAACAGGCTTTCACAGCTTATAGGCGGACTTACAAGTACGGTTACGAGGATCAGTCCTATTATGAATTCCGTCTTGACTGAATCCATCGCATTACCGCCGCTTGATGACTATAAAGAGCAGCAACGCACCTTCATGCTGCTTTCTACCTTCATGCTTTCTCTCTTAAAAGAGGAAAAGCCTTACTGTATCATTTTTGACGACATGCAGTATGCCGACCCGTCCTCTCTTTCGCTGATCTGCGAGATGGCCGAGCGTGTTTCCCAGCATAAGGTCAGCATAGTCGCAACCATACGTGACATTGAGTCAACAGAAGAGAACCCTCTTTTGGCATCGGTTATCTCAAGGCTTAAAAACTGTACGGGATTTTACGATCTGCCTCTCAATCCTTTCAACGAGACCCGTATGTGCGAATATCTTTCCGATATTCTGGGTCTTCCCCGTCACGAATGTAACGTACTTACGACTTACATGATAGAGAAAACCGACGGTAATCCTTATTTTACCATCAATGTCCTGCGTTCAATGCTTGAGGACGGCGTCATAACCGTCACCAACAGGACTCTTGAGCACGATTGGGATAAGCTTCGTTCCGTCAACTCCGAGCATGAGGTCATGAGCATAATCAGGCGCAAGATGTCGCTTCTCGACGAGGATGCAGTCACCCTGCTGGAGATTGCTGCCGTAATCGGTTACGAGTTTTCTCTTGATCTGCTTTCTTATATTACCGATATCAAGCTGAACGATCTTCTTCCGTTCATAGATCATGCGGTTTCGATGCAGTTCATCAACTACGCTTCCGCAAGGAAGACCCTTGTTTCATTTGCCCATAAGCAGATACACGAGTTCTTCCTGTCAAGGATAACTCCCGACCGCGAAAAAGAACTGCATTACTGGATTGCAAAGGGTATAGAGGCCAAATACGCAGGTGAGACCACACCTCACCTCTACCGTCTTGTTTATCATTTCCTTATGGCGGATGACGACAAGAGCTTAAAGAACTATTGTCTTGACGCCGCTCATCTTGCAGAGTCTTCAAATGCAAATGAAGAGGCTATCAGTTATTATAAAAAATCACTTGAACTTATGGGAAACAGGACCGCAGCCAATCTTCAGCCCTGGATTGCGATAAAGAAGTCACTGATACATCTTAACCTGATCACCGGACATTTTTATGACGCCCTTCTGACAGCAAATGAACTGCTTCCTCTTATGGAGGATAATCTGGAAAAGGCCCGGCTTTACAAGAGCATAGGCATTGGTCATCTTCGTCAGGGTAATTTCAGGGATTGTATCACAAACCTTATGATGGCCTTAAAAGCGCTTGAGTTTAAGTTCCCATCTTCCGACACCGAGATGTCACTTATGCTGCATTCCCTGAAAACCGGGGTCATGTTCTCAAACGGTTCGGATATCACAAAAAACAAATCCTCTGCCTCGGGTTCCACCAGAAGGGATACCGACATCAGCGAACAGGATAAGGTAATCGTTTCCGTTCTTGAAACCCTTATATGGGTTTATGCATATACAAACAAGATCGGGTTTAATTATACTCTGTTAAGGCTTTATTCGTACGCCATAAAGAAATTCGGAAATTCCCCGGAGCTTGGTTTCGGTGCTTCCGCGCTTGTTGTTTATTTCGGACTAAATAACGAGAAGAAAAAGGCAAAGCTTGCACAGTCTCTGACTCTCAATTTAAGGAAATCGATAGGCGACAGGTTCGGATATGCGAGAAGCCTTTTTGTAAGCGGTATTTTCTCGATCCTTGAAAGTCAGCACGCAAGAGCCGTTAAGTACTTAAAAGAGGCTCTTGATGTTTTCACCGAGATAGGCGATATGTGGGAGATAAACAATATTTATACCTACTTAAGCTACGCCCATTTCATGTCGGGACATTTTGATGAAGGCCGGGAAACCTGTGAGAGCGGTATCATGCTTTCGCAGAAGCTTAACGACAGGTTCAATCTCCTGATAGTTTCCTCTATCATGATAGGCTGCCTGGCAAGAAAAGGCAATTTCAGCCTTGCAGAAGCTGCTGCCGATTCCGCCTCTCAATTGAACAATGAGCTTCAGATACCTTATGCACAGTGCTTTTATCGGTTAATGATGGGTATTTTAAGGCTCGAACAAGGGAAATTTGAAGACGCAGAGAAACATCTGAACATAGCCCAGAATTTCATTGATACTGTACGTTTTGTCGAAACCGCCCTGATGATCGTTACCCCGCATCTTGCCATAGCAAAGATCAGTGTGTTCCAGGGAGAGCGAAACAGTCTTCTTCAGGAACTGCGTACCAAGCAGGAATCGTTTTTGCGCACTCTCTGCTCACAGGCCGTCAATGATTCCAAAGCATATCCATGTTTCCTGATACCTGCTTATCGTGCCGTGGCAAAATACGCCATAATGATAAACAAGCCCAAAAAAGCCGATGAATATTATAAAGAGGGTATACTTCTATCTTCCGAGACACAAAATACCTTTGACAGCGCCAAGATTCATCTGGATTACGGTCTTTTCCTGTTGGATCAGCATCGTAACGAAGAGTCACGTTATAATATTTTCGACGCATATATGAATTTCTCAAGTTCGAACGCTTCTGTATATATAAAGAAATGTGAGGAGATCATAACTACCCGATATGCGGATAACTTCATCTCCAATACACTGATGGCGGATATTTCCTCCAAGCAGAACAGGATGAATGTAGACCGTAAGGTTAATACTCTCCTCAGAATGGGTGAACGACTTACCTCGACTCTTGAGATTGAAGAGCTGCAGAATAAAGTCCTGCAGGACGCCGTAGAACTGGCCGGTGCGGAACGTGGTATTCTTTTCCTCTATCCCGAATCCGGCGAAAAGAAGCTTTACGTTGCTTCCATATTTAACACTGGTAATTTCGACAGCTATGCATATGACTGGATCCTGGAGGATGTTGAGCTTACCAAGCAGCCTGTTGTAATAAACGATGTACAGTCAGACGAGTTCAGAAAGAACTATTCTCAAATGGTCAGATACGGAATCAAATCCGTTATGGCCATGCCCATGTTTGTGCGCGGAAAGCTTTACGGAGTCATATATCTTGATTCCCGTCTGGTGAGAGGTATATTCAGCAACGAATACCTAGAAACGATCGGTTTCATAGCAAATCAGAGCGGAGCTCCCATCGAGAACGCCCGTCTCTACCACAGGGCTATAACCGATGGCCTTACTCAGTTATATGGTCGTTCCTATCTTGACAACCTGATCATAGACAAAACCTCGGATGGCGGGAAAGCCAAGCTTTCGGCTCTTATGCTCGATGTGGATTTCTTCAAGAAGTGTAACGATACCTACGGTCATCCGTTCGGAGACGAGGTTTTAAAACAGGTTGCAAGTATAATGAAGAAGATTACCGGAAACAAGGGAACAGCCTGTCGATACGGCGGCGAAGAATTTGTTATCCTCCTTGATACCAATAATGCGGAATTTGCCATCTCTATAGCCGAAAAGATCAGACAGTCCATAGAAACTACCGCCGTTCCGTTTAACGAGGGCAGCAAGGTTACTCTCGTTTCAATAACTGTCAGCATCGGAGTTTCCATATGGGATCCGAAAATGGAGCGTGTCGAGCTGATAGAGCATGCGGATAAGGCTTTGTACTCTGCGAAAAACAACGGCAGAAATCAGGTTAAACTCTGGAGTAAAGAATTAGGTTAAATCACAAACAGGACCGAGATTAAAAACCGGTCCTGTTTTAATTTTTATGCTTTTGCGGTATTGCATTCGTTAATTCTCTGGGCGGCCTGTTCCTTCATCGTCGAATTGGGAACTACCTCAGTAACTTTTTTAAACCTGTCTATGGCTTCTTCATATTTTCCAAGCTCCTGATAGCTCCTTCCCAGATAATAAAATGTCTTATCGCTTGAAGGATTCATCTCTGATGCAGCCGTAAGCCATGATACGGCATCCTCATAGAGTCCGTGTTCAAACAGGTTCTTTCCCTTGTTGTAAACCTTTTCAGATGCCAGCGGATATATCTCGGAACGCATGCTTTTCAAGATGTTCGATGCATATTCCTGTGCGATTTCTTTTGCGTCAATCTTCCACAGCTTATATGCAAGATTGATAAGCTCGTCATCAGTATAGCTGCGGCTTGTCACATCTCTGTATATATTCCATGCCTCAAAGAAATTAGCATAGCTCTCACTGTTTACATTTACGGCGACGCTGCTGCTGTCACCGCCAAGCATGCCTTCAAGCTTTGCTATCTCACGTTCCTGATTCGTAACCGTTTTCTGGA
>JAEEGK010004839.1_pt1 | contig 32825 bp, 28 predicted proteins | sample 8958771 | NCBI WGS metagenome assembly JAEEGK01 (sample SAMN16246547, study PRJNA631951) | gut metagenome | biome: gut microbiome; feature: rumen; material: SC-attached | host: Bos | place: Iran: Karaj | collected 2018-10 | reverse complement strand
GATATAGAAGAGATGGCTTCGTGAAATACCAGAATTCACAGAAAGTGTAACAATAGAAATTCCTTTCTTTCTTCTTAATTCGCGGATTTTGTCGATTACATCTTCTACTTCTTTATCCATTTTTTGCTTGTTCTAAAAATAGAGTAGTGATATACTGTGATTGTAGAAACTCTATATTTAGAGCGATTTGTGAAATGATTTTAGGAGAGTTAAGATGAAAAAGCTGTTTTTATCGATTGTACTTTTGGGTTGTGCGTTTGCGGTATTCGCTCAAACTAATGCAAAGCCAATTGTTGTAGTTGTTCCGTTTGATGTAAAAGGTGTACCGGATGACGAAGGAGAAGTGATTTTTGAAGTATTTCAAAGTGAATTTGCTAATGTTGGGGTTGCAAGGATTGCAGACCGTTCAAGCTTTGAGAAAATAAGAAAACAGCAGGAATTTGAAAGTTCTGACTGGTCTAATGCAGATAAGGTTGCTGAAGTTGGGAAAGCGTTGAACGCAAGTATGGTTGTTACAGGTCAACTTATGATGTTCAAGTCAAACCTTGTGACGACGATCAAACTGATAGATGTCAACACTACAGAGATAATCTCTTCTGTCACAGAAAAAACACTGGATGCAGATGATTTGTTTAATAAGTTGTCAGATATGGCTAAAAAACTTGGAGAACGAATTGCTTCTGAAAAACCAAAAAAGGAATATAAAATAGGTAGTGTTGGTCCAGGTGGTGGAATAGTATTTCTTATCGAAGATACATTGTATTATGAATACAGTGAAGTGTTAGGTAATGTTAGTTTGTTTGAAGCCAGTGCATTGTGCCAAAAATATAATGGTGGTGGTTTTTCTGACTGGTATTTACCTTCAAAATATGAATTGAATCGTATCTACGATTGTATGATGAAATATCAAGGCTATGGCGACGGTAGTTACTTCTGGTCGTCTTCTTCTGATTATGGTAAATATGCTTGGCATTATATGTATTCTGACGCTACTATACCTAATTTCGATCCCAATGGTTGTCTTTATGTACGAGCTGTTCGGGCTTTTACCAATTAGTGATTATGCAGTCAAAAAGCATTGTTATTGTAAAACATCCATGTTTTTTTACTCGGTTTTACTATGACAGCACCACGAATATAATGGGTGAAAATTTGTATGAGCGTTTTGGGCTTTCAAAGGAAATTATCGTTCACAAGAATCTTGCTGAAAAATTGTATTCGCTCGTTCCTATACTTGAGCATTTCAATTATAAGCTCATGCTGACAGATGTTTTCCGTCCTGTAGAGATGCAAAAATACTTGTACGATAACTGGGAATCTCGTACAGGGAAGCCTCCGAAATCTTCCCTTGCCTCTATGCAGAGTGCACCGCATGCGCGTGGAATCGCTTTTGACTGCAAGCTTACGTATTTAAATGAAAACCCTATTCCGCTTCCGTCCTCATCAATAAAATTCAATAGCGAGCAACGTGACCCTGATTTTGAGTTTTCAAATACCCAGGAAGAACAGATAATGAAAAGTAATCGTAATTTATTGAGATATATGACGCTTTGTGCCGGTATTTCTCCAATCAACAAGGAATGGTTTCATTTCCAGCTTCCAGAAAGTGAGAAGTATGAGCCGATTACTGTTGAGGAAACAAAAAGTGCACGGAAGTATCCTTTTTCTTCAAATGAAAAGTTCGAATATTACGACATTTTTCACGAGTATCAGAATGATGAATACGAAGGCAAAACTCACTTTTGGGTAAACAATGAGCGCTATTTTGAGCAGTTTCAAAAGATTGGATTGAAAGAGTTTTTGCTAAAGCTGGAGAAGATATGTTATTCTTCACAATATTGAAGGATTTTATACAACTCCACATAGATGGTTTCTTATTTGCGCTTTTAACAGGTATCATCGCATCATTTTTAGGTTTTATTCTCGTACTTGTTTTCTTTACAAAAGCGAAGATAGCAATATCTGGAAAAATATCACGTAGCTTAAATTATAGCTATAATCCCAATGGTCAGATTGCATGGAAATTCAAAATTGTCAATAAATCAATGATAACATCTTTTACAAATTTTGATATTAAGCTTTTTGGTATCAAATATAAAATTTCAGCAAACAACACGAAAACCCAGCATAGAACAAAACTGGATTCGATTGCAGGTATTCGTGAGTTGCAACGCTATATTCCGACTTGGATTGTAAATAAAAAACGAAAGAAAAATAATTCCTATACAATTGAGTTCGCGTATCGACCTTTAACTTACCTTAATCTAGATGAGCTTTCAAGAGAATATGATGAATTTGAACTATCAGTCATTTGTACTGATACACTTATTGGGAAACCTCACATTTACAAAAAAAAATTTAAAACATCGTTGATTGAAGAGGGTGATTTTACAAATGACGGTAGATTAAATGAGATAATCCCCAAAGCAATCCCTGAATCAATAAAGAAAGAATTCATGAAAAAGGAGAGAAAGGAAAAAGTCTCGAAAAAAATCACTAACTTTTGGAGGAATATTCTATGAAAAAACTTGTCATCATTTTACTGGCAGTATTGCTTGCCACGACGCTTTCGGCGCAGGTTATTGCGGTGCGCGAATTTGAGAGCGACACATTCTGTCTGGAATTCCGAACCGCCGTTATGAGCGACCTTTTGGTGGACGAGCTTGTTCAGATAAACGGCATTACGGTTGTGGAGCGTGACAAAATAAACAACATTCTGGGCGAGCAGAATTTCCAGAATCTTGGCTACACTGACCCGGACACCGTAAAAACGCAGGGCAAGATGCTGAATGCGGACTGCATGGTTTACGGCAATACGACTTTCATAGGCGATGAGCTCGTCGTCACCGCACGTCTTGCTGATGTTGAGACGGGGCAGATTCTATACACGGCACGTATGCGGTGCACGACCTGGACTCAATTCTATGACAGGCTTACGATATTTGCGCAGGAACTTGTGAACAAGATTCCTTCTCCGAATCGTTTTGCTGGTGTTTGGGAATGTGATTTAGGCGATGATTTTTACGAGATTAAGTTTAACGAGAACAAAAAGTGCGAGGTAACGATTATTTCTGGCACGGACGGAGAGAAAAAAGTGTCAGGAACATACTCTTATAGCAAGGATGAGTATTCAGGTGGTGACAGGCTTCAGGTGAATGCAAGGTCTGACGACGGCAAAACGCGTATTTCGTGGAGCAGCCTTTGTACTTTTACATCATCTGACTATTCAAGCTTTAATATCCAGATAAAGAATAGCGAGGGCAAAACAATTCGCGCAAGGTTCGTGAAAGTCGAGTAGTTTGTAAAACAGGCTTCGTGTTGGTGCAGAGCCTGTTTTTGTCCGCTGAATCAAGTTTGTTTTAGTTTGTGTGCTATAAAATCTGGTACATAAAGATACAGCCTTCATCGTAGGCTGGTTTTATGTGGCTGTGAATATATGCTTCCATTTCAGGAGGAAGCCGGCTGAATCCGAATGTGCTGTAATGTTCTAGAAGTTCATCCTGGGGCAGCGCATAAATGTGAATCGCTTGTATGCCGAATAGTTCCGCTCCATAATTCACTGTAGGAATAATAAATCTTCGGAAAACTTGTTCTCCTATTCCTTTTATCTCTGGATGTCGTTCTCTGTAAGCAGAATTTACAGCGAAATTTGAAAGCTCTACGGAAGGAACTGTATATTTTTCGGCATCTTCATCTGATTGTTCTGTATCTTTTAGTGTAAAAGAACCAGTATGAAGCGAGAAATAAGCGGCTATCTCATTTGTTTCCTTGTCGCGGACAAGATATGTCCTGTTACTGCGGTCATATTCTTCCGCTTCCGCAAGAGTCTTTAGGTAATTCTCTAAGCCTTTGCCTGTCTTCTTTTCAACAAAAAACGATTTGATATCTTCAAGATTCTTAGGATTTGATACCAAATGCTCATATCTGAACTTTTCATTTACAATTGGAGCAAGCAACATGAAATCTCCTTAATACGATGGTGTGGCGAGAACACGTTTTCGGGTGGTTTCATCAAGGCTGGCAAGCCATTTTTCATTCTCTTCGTCAATCTGGCGGTCAAGTTCAGTAAAATCTGGCTTGGGGGTGTTGAGTATATGAAGCATGATTTTTTTTACCATGCTGTCATCGGGCAGTCTGTTAAGAGCTTCTCTTTGGCTGATTGTTCTCATTTGTTATCCTCCTTGCACTAATTCTTTAGTAAATATAGCATATTTTTGGAAAAATAGAAACCTTGTATGCACAAATATTAAGGTTTGTAAATGGCCAGAATGCACGAAACGTAAAGTTTTTAAATGTTATTTTTGCACAAATATAAGAGTTTTTAACCCCCTTTTCTATTTCGTCATTCTTCGCTATAGTGCCTGTATGCAGATGATTCGTATTCTCCTGATAGGTGTTATCGTAGGTATATGTAACGTTATCCCCGGTGTTTCCGGCGGCACGATGGTCGTCGTTTTCAACATTTACGACCAGTTCGTGAATGCAATTACGCTCAACGTAAAAAAGCTTATAAAAAACTGGAAATTCCTTGTGCCGCTTTTTGTGGGAATGGCCGCCGGCATCCTTGTTTTCAGCAAGCTGATTACAGTTCTTTACACAAAGTTTCCTGTTCAGACAAATTACTTCTTTTTCGGGCTTATTCTGGGGAGCATTCCTCTGTTATGGAAATACGTCAGCAAACACAAGGCAGGAGAGGCTGTTCGCGTTTCCCGCATAGTTTCTATTGTCCTGTGCGTCGCTGCCGGGTTTGCTCTTCTTATCTGCTTTTCCCGCATGGAAAACAGTGTTGACAGAACGGCTGTCGTTTCCGTTCTGCCTGAAATAAGCGCAGGCCTTATGGTTCGGCTTTTCTTCGCTGGTGTTTTCGGCGCTGTCGCAATGATTATTCCGGGAGTTTCCGGTTCTTTGCTTATGCTGATAATGGGCGTGTATCCAATTGTGATAGCGAGCATCCCGGCAATTTTCAGCGGCGCGACGTTCTGGCATGCTGTCATTTTGCTTTTGCCAACCGGGTTCGGTGTGCTGGCAGGACTTTTCGGCGGCGCAAAGCTTATAAGCTATCTTATGAAAGTCGCGGAAGTTCAGACATATTCGGTTATATTCGGACTTATTCTGGCTTCTGCCGTTACGATTTTCCCTGGTTTTGCGGAGATTCACGGAGTGCTTCAGGCTGTGGCGTGTGTCATTTGCGCCGCCGCCGGAGCCGCTATGGCATTTTTCAGCACGAAGTTCGCGCCGGCGGAAGCTGGTTCTGCGGGCGCCATCAGTGAAGTGCGGTAACTTTGTAAAATGCTAACCCGCGCAACTTCGGAAAGTGACCGCGCGCCGACACCTCTGGCACGAACTAAGCCATCGTCACTGAATCGGCGAGGTTGTTCAAGAACCGCGCTATCATTGTGAACGCGTCTTTCGTGAGCGATTCCTCTGCGTCCATCGGGGTGTGCATCATGCGCCAAGTAAGCGGCAGCTTTTCCGTAAGCCTAAGTTCCTCGGCTTTGTCTGCCGCACCTGCCGTTACGTTATGTGTCATAACAAGCCTTTCAAAATTCTTGTCGCGCTGAAGGTTACGCAGGTATAAAGTCGCTTCATCGGATGGAAGAACCGTAAGTGCCACTGCCGGAATGCCGTTCGCAAGAAACCCTGCGTTGTCGCTGTACGGAACAGGTGCTTTTATCCAGCGGCCAGGTGCGGCAGCAGACGCAATATCGCATGTCTTTTTGAAAAGCGACTCAAACTCCAGCCTGAACGAGAGAGAGCCGGGGCTGTCCTTACCCGCCGTTGAAACGAGCAGTATGTCGCCGCGCCCGCATCCGTCAAGCACAAAAACATCGTTGTTTTTAACGCCGAGCTTCCTGAACATCTGCGCAATCGCGAACGCGCCCTGATTAAGCGAATCGGGCGAAGCCATCCCGCCAAGTTCCTCTCCGTCCGTCAGAATTATCCGTGTGTTATGAACTTTTCCGGAGTAAAGAAGCTGCTCGGCCCACTCCAGTACCTGATACACCGCCGCGCTGTTGTCGTTCGCGCCGGGTGTGTTCTCTGCCCTGTCGTAGTGGACAATCACCGTTTTCGACCTGAACCGCGGCGAATAAGATTCTTTTGGAAATAAAATGCAGATATGAGTTTTGCCGTCAAGTTTTATCGGCGTGTAAGGAATACAACGCTCTTTTAACCGGGAGATAAGGAACTCCGTCCTGTTGCAACTGTCTGAAATGAACTTAGAGAAATCTTCCGGTAGAAAATCCATACGTACTATTTTCGGCACGAAACATGAATTTCTGGAGATGCGGTTGGTTATGTCCCGCTGCGCTCAAAGCCTTTACTCGGCCGTTTTTGCGCTTGCTAATTTTGCGCTTGCTAACAATTATCAGGCGCAAATAATCAAGCCCCGCTTTCGCAGGGCTTTGAAAGAAAGGTTAGTAACGGTAATCGTCGCGGTTTCTGTCTTCTCTGTTGAAGTTTCTTTCGCCGCGTGGTCTGTATCCGCCTTCTCCGCGCTCGCCTCTGTCGCGGTTAAAGTTTCCGCGCGGGCGGAATCCGCCGTTTCTCGGTTTTTCTTCCGCAACGTTCACGCGGATACGGCGGCCGTCAAGCTCTTTTCCGTTGAGTGTGGCAATCGCTGTGTTAGCAGCTTCTCCATCTGCCATCTCCACGAATCCAAAGCCCTTGGACTGCTCCGTGAACTTATCCTTGATTACTGTTGCTGAAACGACTTCTCCGTACTGAGAGAAAAGGTTTTTGAGCGTTTCTTCTGTCGTAGCGTAATTCATATTTCCGACATAGATTTTCTGCGCCATTCTAAAAATTCCCTTGCCTGTTATAGGCGTTAAAATTTTACGAAGATAAGGCTTCGTAATGAGTGTACTGTTTTCATAACTGTATTAACCGGAAATCAATGCTGGAAGGATTTTTAAATGCCTGCAGAACCGTTTGTCGGGCGAATATGTAAGAGAACGTACCTAATTTCGAGGTTACTATGGAATGTTGCGTAAGTCAAGCGAAAAAAACAATTTTTTTCTATGTAAAGGGGCTCCCGCCCCTCGCTCCCAAGTCCTCGCTCGCCGTACTGACGTCCGGCTCGTTCCGGTCTTGTCCGCTACCCCACCGAGGGGGCTTCAAACGCCAGCCCGCATCGCCTGGCTATACCCGACGAGCATAGCTCGTTGGTAGTTCGCTCAAAACGCTGCGTTTCTCGCGTTTTGCCGGCTTGGAGCCGTCGCTCACTACCTTAAAAACCCCCGCAACGCCCAGTATTTTCGACAGTTTCAATTCCATAAATCGCGAAAAAGCGGTACACTAAGCGCATGATTAAGGCAGAAATAACAGATAAAGAGCTTTTGGAGCATCTTTCTTCGATTGAAAAAGACGGAATGTCGATATTCGTTATGGCTGGCGGACGCATCCGCGGCGCGCTTTTCAACGGCAGCCGCTTTGTGAACGATATGCGCGCGCAGCACAACCTTGGCATTTTAGAGACGATGATTCTTGGTCAGGCGTGTCTTTGCGGCGCGCTGATGATTCCGACGATGAAGGGCAGGGAGCATCTTTTATATAGATACGACACGAACGGTCCCGCCGCCGGTTTTTCTGTAGAGGCGGATTCTGCCGGCACTGTCCGCGGATTTTTACTGCAGAACCCAGTTCCTGTCGAAAAACCGCTTGAAAACTGGGATTTGTCGCCATTTTTCGGGCCCGGCACGGTCAGCGTGACGCGTATGCAGGAAGGCAACAAAGTTCCGCAGACCGGTACGACGGAAATTATGTTCCGTAACATAGCGCAGGATTTAACATGGTACTTTCAGCAGTCTGAGCAGATTCAGACGGCGTTTAACACGAGCATTCTGATGGACCGTGCCGGGCGCGTGACTGGTGCGGGCGGTTTGTTTTTGCAGGTAATGCCTGAAGTCGGCGGCAAGCTTTCGGCAAAGCTTGCCGAGCGCGCCGCAGAAAAACGCAAGGCAGACGCGGCACAAGACGAGGCGAGTGTGCAGGGCGCGTCAAACGCGACCGCTGCCCCGAACGCCGAATCTGGTGCTGGCGCGACCGCCGCGCAGAACGCGACCACTGACGACGAGCTTCTTGACCGCGTAGAAGCTGCTTTCCGTGCCGCTCCGCCGCTTGGCCAGTGGTTCAGCGAAAAAGGCGACCGCGAAGATATTATTTACGGCCTTTTCCGGGAGTTTTCGCCCTCTGTGGTGCTCGACCGCGACATTATATTTGATTGTCCGTGCTCAAAAGAAGTTTTCAAGCAACATGTCCAGAATTTGAACGCGGCGGAGCTTGCCGACATAAAGAAGAACGGCCCCGACCCGCTAGAAATCGTCTGCCACAACTGCGGCAGCGTATACCGCATCCCGGTTTCAGAGCTGTAACAAAAACGGCGGCGAAAATCCGCTTAAAAGTATGTTGTAATTGCTTTTTTGAGCAGTGCGTAGCATCCTGCTGTTACATCGCGGTAAGTTTCATCAAAGTTGTCGGTGTACCACGGGTCGGCTACGTCGCGTGAGCTGCCGCAGTATTCCAGCAGCTTGTGAATCTTTCTGTCCGGGTCGCCGCCCGCTATTCTCTGCATATTCCGTATGTTCGCGCTGTCCATGCCAATTAAAAGATCATAATATTCATAGTCGTCTGCTGTCATGCGGCGCGCCCGGTGCGGAACAAGCGGAATCCCTTCCCGGCGCAGTGTGGAAACAGTTCCGTAATGCGGCGGGTTCCCGATTTCTTCCGTACTGGTTGCCGCAGAATCTATCTTGAACTCGTCGGAAACACCCATCCTTTTTGCGATGTATGTAAAAACGCTTTCTGCCATCGTGGAGCGGCAAATGTTGCCGTGGCATACGAATAATATCTTAGTCACGTAAAATCACTCTCCTCTTGGGGTTACTCTACCGTCATAGCGAGCTCTATCTCGTCGTCGTATTCGTTTCCGGTTGCTGAAAATCCTTCTTTACATCGAAATCAGGTTTGAATAAATGCTGTTCTCGGGATTTCCGCCCTTGATGAACTCCGCGTTCACCGTCTTTCTGTAGAACATTTCCGCGCTTTTTACCCAGCCGATAATCGCGTAAGCGTAGCCGTAATCGCGCATTGCGGTAAGCGTGCGCACCAAAAGAGCCTTTCCTACGTTGCCGCCGCGCTTTTCTGGATCAATGCCAATAGGCCCGAAGAATCCTTTCGCCGTCGCGTCATAGCATGCGAACCCGATAAGCTTGCCGTTCTCCGTCGCGATAAAGCATTTCGGCAGCTCCTGCATCATAGCGTGCTCGACCTCGCCACGCCAATGCTTTCCGAAGTTCTTATCCACAAACTCAAGAATTGTGTCCTTTTCTCCAACGAATGCTCTTTTAATTTTAATTGTGTCTGCAACCTGAATCTCCGGTAGATTCTGCAAGCTTGCAATCATGTCACAGCCTTCTGTCATTTTGTTCCTCCATATTTTTTTTATTGAGGGGGAAGTCTCCCCCTCGGCTACAATGTGGGCAAGCCCCCATTTCCGCCTACCCCCACAACGGGGGCTTAAGAATAGTCAAGTTTTGCCCCCGTAACGCCCCCAAAACTATATTCTGTAAAAGTTTTGGTGTCAATAATTTGGAAGATAGATGTTTTGGAGCCAGATGTGCGTAGATTTTCATTGTCTGCTTATGAAAAGAATTGCCTATAGGTCATCGACAAGAACAACATTTGCCTCGGTAACTTGCCGTAGCTGAGTGTCATTCGTAAGGAATGTGTCGCAGTTGAAATATATGCATGTAGCAAGATGGATTGAATCCATTCCCTTTAATCCGGGATGTTTTGCCCGAAGTTTTGCAGCTTGTTTTGTAATCGCCCTGTTCGGTTCCACAATCTGAAATCCAAAATCAGAAAGAAATTTCTCGTATGCCTGAATCTTATCTGTATTTTCCGTTTTGTACGGAAAAACTAGATATTCGGTATCTGTAATCGTCGAGGTCAGATAAAAATCGTCTTCATCCTGATGGTCAAAAATAAAAGCTGCGACCTTATCAGAAAAAGGTTTTTCATCATCTAAAAAATAGATAAGAGGAGTTGTGTCAAAATAAATTTTACTCATTTATTCTTCCCTCAGCTGACGGATATAATCCACCGTTGACACTCCCGAAGGAACGGATTTTGAATCGCCTTTCATATAGCTTTTTATTTCAGAAAGAGACCTTTTATTCCGAGCTGGAACATAATCGTCAAGAAAAGTGATAATGACCCTCTGATTCGGCTTAATAGCGACTGCTCCTTGAGTAACATAGCCCTGTCCGTCATAATATCCGTGTATGCTCGTCATATTCAGTTCCTCCTTATTTTATTATACACTATTTTATGCTGTTTCGCACAAAAAATCTAGGATTTGAAAGAAAATCGATTTTTCATATACAAAGGTTTGTGCATAAATGCTTTGAAAAACCTTGAATTATGTGCTACACTTTAAAATATGATTCATAAAGTGGATAATTGCCAAAAAAGTCTTTATGTGGCGCGGAAAGCCTTTATTGCTCTTGCTTGCGTGCTTTTTCTCATCACTTCCTGCAGCAATCTTTTTGAGCCTTTAACAACAAATTCTCCTGAATCTGGCAATTCCAACACGCCCAATATATCCAATGCCTCAGAAATCGTCATAAATTGTACTGGCACATACGACTCATCTTTGCCCGGCGTCAGCTCGTGGTCGCGCAATGCCAAACCGAGCCTTCCAAATTCACAAAATATCACATTCTCCGTAACCGCAGAAACCGTTGAAAGGGCTTCTGATGGAACAAGTCCGGCAAAAACTTCGACTGGAACAGTCAATGCCAGTACAAGTACGTTTAACATCCCACTTGTTACCGGGTACAAATGGAAAATCACAGTTACGGAATACAAGATTGTCCAGGTTAATGGCGAGTCTCAGCAGCAAGCAATTCTTTCTGACACATACACCATGTCATCTGTGCTTTCCCCGGACAACTTGAACATAAGCCACACGTTCATACTTCAGCCGCTTGGGTCGGGCACAGGCGACATAGATTTGTCCATGTCAGTCAACTCCGGCATAAATGTAAGCTCTGTCGTCATGAGCGGGCTTTCCTCGTCCTCAGAAAACCTTACCCTGTCTGAAGGTGCTTGTCATATAAGTAAGACTGGCGTTTCAAGTGGCGCACACTACGTCACAATCGATTTCAAAAAAGACAGTGAGCTTGTTTTTTCAACGACACAGACGATTATCGTTTACCCTAACTTAACGACGAACACTTGGGTTTCGGGTGGCGGCTCGCTCGACCCGATAAACAGCTCTGGTCAGTTCCAGGTCACGGCAGCTCTTGTGGATCTTTTCAAACGCTCACAGTTTTTTGTAGGGAACCCTAATAATGGAAATGCCGGAGACGATACAAACGGTGACGGTTCGCCTGTGAACCCGTTTGCGACAGTCGGCAAGGCACTTCAGAAAATCGCGCAGAGTGGAAGCGGTTCTGTAGATTATACAATCCGGATAAGCGGTACAATCAGAGAGAACATAACTATACCGAGTAGCGGAGATAACGCGATAACTACGTCAAAAGCGCGTTCCATAACGCTTTTGGGTCAGCGCGGGCTTAACGGTTCTGGAGTACCTAATGATGAGCTTAACGGCGATGCTAACAACGACGGCACGGGCGACGGTACTGTTCTTACTGTAAATTCTGCTGTTCCTGTCACAATAAAAAACCTAAGAATAACAAAAGGAAACGCCACGAATGGCGGCGGAATATACTCCTTGACGACAGGGGCAACAATCTCCTTGGAAAATGGTGCGCTCATTACCGGCAATACGGCAGAAATGCATGGCGGTGGAGTGTATGTTTTCGGGGCTAATAGTAGTCTTGTCATGAACGATGGTTCCAAAATATCAGAAAATCACGTAACTGGTAGTAATGCTGACTATGGAGGACTGGGCGTATATATCGGATGTGATTCTACAACTACAGAAAGCAACTATCCGACATTTACATTAAACGGCGGTGAAATCTCCAGACACTCATGTGGCTCAACAGGTGCACCGGCAGGTTCCATTAAGGGAATGGGTATCATGCTTGGTTACGCTAAACTCGTTATGAATGGTGGAAAAATTACCGAAAACGGTGCCGTTTCCAACAATGGAGATAATACTCTCGGTGGAAATATTTATGCCGACCATTCAAAAATAGAGATTAACAGCGGCGAAATTTCAAAAGGTTCAATCAAGATAACAAATTACTATGCAAGCGCAGGTGGAATATGGCTGGCCGGATCTTCTACTCTTACGATGACCGGTGGAAAAATAATCGAAAACTATGTTTCTCCTGGTGGCGTACATGGCGGTAACGGCGGTGCGATCGTCCTTTGGGATAGTTCTAGTATAGAAATAACCGGCGGTGAAATCTCTGGCAATTATATTGATACAAATAACAGTGGTGTACAATCACAGGGCGGAGCTATTCATGTCGCGGCTAATGGCGGTACTGTCAAGATAGGCGGCAGCGCGTACATTCCTTATAGCGTGAACGGTGAAACTGGTCTAGGTAGCAACGATGTTTTCCTTTCGAGCGGAAAGACTGTTACCATTACAAGTTCGCTCACTGGAACAAATCCTGTCGCCACTCTTACGCCAGATGATTATGATAGAGAAGATGCTTTGGTTGTTGCAGAAAGCGGAGGAACAGTAACGCTCGCGAACGAAACCGGAAAATTCGCAGTAACGCCCAACGGCAGCAATGATTATGTGCTGGACTCTCAAGGAAAACTTAAGCCGGGTACGATGGTTTCTCCGTCATCGGTTGAGAATCTGACTTTGGTTGCAGGAGAATCATATAATCTTGTGTTATCTTCTGATTTTACTGCTGACAATCTTGCGACTTTGTTGACATCAATTAAGAACTCATCGATTAGTGGGGCTTCGGTCGATTTGTCCAATGCGTCAATAACCCAGCTTGGTGAAAATAGTAATACTTGGATTCCTGAAAAAATTACTTCAATCACTTTGCCCCCTGGTTTACAGACTATAGCTCCACAAGAGTTCCAGAATGCTGTGGATTTGGCGGAAATTCGGATGCCCAATGATGGAAACTCGTCTTATTCTGTAGAAGATGGCATCCTTTACAACAGCACGAAAACTGCACTTTTACGATATCCGCCAGCAAAAGCTGGGGAAGAATTTACTCTGCCTGATACTGTAACGATGCTGGGGTATCAAGCGTTTTATCATAACAAGAACCTTGTCAAAATAAACGGACTAAACCAAATAGAAACATTCACTAGTAATGGGCACTCAGTGTTTTCATCTACCCAAAAGCTGGAAGAAGCAGATTTGACTGGTCTTACATGTACAGAGCTGCCTTACCGTGCATTCGAGTCATCCAAAGTTAAAAAAATATTCCTTTCTAGTTCGATTACTGTGCTTGGCGATTGGAGTATAACTAGTTGCTCCAATTTGACAGAAATTCATTTCAAAACATCTTCTCCGCCAGATTTAGCTACGAATGATAATCGTAAAAACTTCACAAATTGTAATTCAAACTTGAAGTTCTATGTACCTAAGGGTAGCAAATCTGCGTATCTGAATGCGACCGGCGACAAAGGTTTTGCAAACAGTTCGTACAATGCATATGCCACAAGTCCAGATGCTCTTGCCGCGCGTGTTTTCGAGGAAGACCCAGAGGTGCTGAACATGCTTTATGTAAAGGGATCTTCTTTCAGCGGTTCATCGGCAATTACAGGCTCTGAGGTGTTCATAGCAGACCGCGAGCTTATAATCCCGGATTTGTACGTGAGCGACCACGAAGTTACGCAGGCTGAATATCAGGCTGTAATGGGAGAAAACCCAAGCTGGTACAAGAATAGTACAGATGGCGAGGATCCGAATGCTCGCCCTGTAGAGGCAATCAACTGGTATGCAGCTATTGCTTACTGCAACAAACGTTCTGCAATGGAAAATCTTGACTGTGTTTATACAATAAACAATATAACAAACTGGTCGAACTTCGACTATTCAAGTATACCTACTTCGGATGATGCAACGTGGAATGCTGTTACTGCTGATTTTACAAAGAACGGTTACAGATTGCCGACAGATGCTGAGTGGGAATACCTTGCCCGAGGCGGAAATCTTACCAATAGTGGACAGACTACGTATAGCGGAACGAACAGTGAAAGTGACCTTTCGGACTACGCTTGGTACAACGCAATTAACAGTACTTCTTGGACGACGCACCCAGTAAAAACAAAGAAATCGAACAGCTTGGCTTTATACGATATGAGCGGAAACGTAATAGAGTGGTGCTGGGACTTGCATAGCGATAATATCACGAGTGGCACGGCATCCGTTGGCCCTTCTTCTGGCTCTAACCGCGTTGCGCGTTCTGGTTCTGCGGGACATGATGCAGCTTCCAATACCGTTGCTAATCGGGCTGGTCTCGCTCCGCACAGTACTTTCTATAGTGTTGGTTTCCGTGTTGTCCGCTCGTTAAGCTACAGTTTCCATGACTCCGTAACGATGCTTCCGGCAGGAACACCCGGTACGGCAGGAACTGAAGATACTTCTTACGCGTCGTTCGGCGACTGGCCGCAGACTTTAAAAGAATCCAGTGTTGATGTTGACGAGAACCAGACGCTTACAAGAGGCGGATTCACTTACTTCAAGGGAAGTGACGGCAACTGGTACGCGAAGCAGCAGGAAAAAGCCTATGCTACAGGCTATGTCTACGCAGATGAAACGACACCTGTAGCGCAATCGAGCGCAGGAAGCTACAAATACTTCAAGGTTGAGCCAATAAAGTGGCGTGTCCTTACAACGGAGTTCGACCATGACGGTTTAAGTACCACGGATGGAAAGAAGCTCTTGCTTGCGGAAAATATATTGATTTTCTATAAATATAATGATGGAAACAATAACGCTTATGACGTTAGCCTGCTCCGAAGCTACCTCTCCGGTGGTTTTTACAATACGGCTTTTACAAGCGCATTGAAGACGATGATTTTGACGACCACCAGCGCCAACGATGCTGAAAGTGCGTGCATCGCAGGTAGTGATTACGTTTGTGATCCTACAGAGGACAAGGTTTTCGCGCTTAGCCAGGCAGAAGCTACGAGCTATGGTTTTAATTCCGATGGTTCGACCGATGACAGTACAAGAGTTCGGAAACCGACTGATTTCGCTATGGCAAGCGGTGTGTATACCGACCAGTTTACAGATGACAATAAAGGCGGTAAATGGTGGTTACGGTCACCAGCGCAATATAATACCACAAAGCAACTTGTGACAAGTACCGGTTCTATGACTGTGGATCATGGTTGGGAGTCTGGAGTTGCTGCCGGTATCGTTCCTGCTCTCTGCCTGAACAATTAGGGATTATGGTATAGGATGTGTATAATGGCTAAAAGCGTTGTTTCAAAATTATACAAATTGATTCTCCTCCTTTCTGCCATTATATTTGTGGTCGCCCTTACATCGTGTGACGATTTGTTGTTTGAAGATATCCGTGAAAGAGTGAAAGAATCTCTGGACACTGCGGTTGTAGAAGACATTAATATCCATGATTATGCCGGAACGAACAAAAATGGCATAGAGTGCCTTTCGTACATGTATTCCGGCGGTATAGAAGTCACTGTGCGCAATCCGCGTAATTTCAACCTAAGGGCGCACTACAATCTTTTGAGCGGCGTGAACGCTATAGAAACTTATTATTCTTCCTACACCGAGTACGCTGCAGTTCCAAGTGCACAAAAATCTGATATTTCGATTTATCCTTCTCCATACAACAGAGACCGGCTGGAAATAGATTTCAGCAGCAATTTCCTAAAAGCCAGTGAGCTTGGCAATCGCGATATTTCTGGAAATATCGTTCTTTATAACTATGATACGATGCGCCCATTTGAACCGTACACCGTTCATGCTCGCGCAAATTCTTTGCCGCCTAGTGTAAGCACGGTTATGGTGCAGCGTTCATCTGCCAACGGCCAATATATCCTGTGTTTTTATTTTCCAAAGGTTTGCGACATTGACGAAGTGCATTCCGATACGCACATGCTTATTATAAATAACACGGCATACTATTTCAAAACTCCCACTTTTGACGGAAAATTCTATACATCCCCGTCTTATCAGACAGAATGTACGAATTTTACGACGACAAGACCTACGGGAATGCTTCCGCTTTCTAATAACAGCGAATCTTTCCCCGACTACAGCTATACGGATTATGTTCCGGTGTTTTTCTATACAGGCGATGGTGTAACGACAACTCCGCTGACATACACTATCTATGTAGAGGATGATGAAGGACTTCATGGTATCCCGGATACTGTTACCAACATCGAAAAAACCTTGGCTACGCCGACTGTGAACACGGAGTCGAACGGAACTTACTATACTGACAACGACGGATATTATTCTATTGTTGTGTCGCATAACGGAATGTGCCTTGACGGAACATCCGCAGGGTCTGTTGAAATTAGATACGTTGTGACTTATGCGGATGGAAGCTCATCTGCAGAATCTTCTGCCGGTTATGCCTCACCAAATTCGCCTGCAACAATCCACTTGTCTAGTAGTACGTACAGCGAAATCGCGATATATGCAAAGAAGTCCGGCTGTGTTCCTAGTGACACTGTAACGATAAGTAACATAACAGTAAGGCGGTCGCCGAATTTCTTCGTAAGCGCGACCGGATCTGACAGCAACGACGGAACAACGAACGCCCCGCTCAGGACAATTCAGGGTGCTATCACTAAGTTTAACGAGGTATGTTCTAATGAATCTACGTGCAATATCTACCTTCTTAGCAATATAACGCCGTCTTCTGACGATTTTGTAAACGGAATAACATCTCTTGTAACGCTTTCCGCGGGAACAGAAAATTCCATGAAGACGTACAACATAATGCCGTATTCTAGCGGCAGCGGAACTACGACTTATACTATAAACGCAAACCGGAACGAAAATCAGATTGGCTGTGTAATATCCGTTGCTGAATACAACACGCTTAACCTTACGAATCTTACGATTAGTGGCGGTAGAACGGGAACAAACACGAACGGCGGCGGTATCTACGTAGGAAACAATGCTACCGTAACTCTTACAAACTGTACTGTTTCGAACAATCACGTTCTCGGTGGAAACGGTGGCGGTATATTTAACACTGGCGGATCAGTTACGCTTAATGGCTGTACTGTTACAGGCAACTCTGCTTCTCAGGGTGGTGGCGGTATATTCAATAGCAGTGGAACAGTTACGCTTAATAGCTGTACTATAACAAGCAACAGTGCTGGTTACGGCGGTGGCGGTGTGTACAACGTTGATATGCTTAAGATCAGCGGTAATGTTAACGTAACAGGCAATACAGGCGATACGGCACTAACCGCAGGCAGCGCAAATAATATATATCTTGAAAGCGGGAAATATATCACTATAACAGGAAGCCTCAATTCCGCAAGCCACATTGGTGTTACAACGGACATACAAAATGAGCCGACTTTGGCAGTTCCAATTACGTTTACGAGCGGATTCAGTGCAAATAGCGGACTTTCTGTAAGCAATGCTCGTAATGTATTCGTATGCGACAAGAATCCTGGTTTTGTGGTTATACAAAGCGGAAACGAGCTTGCGCTTTCTCCAAGCGGCGGCAATATCGGCGGAAATGCGCTGGACTATTCAATTACGCTAAGCGGGCCTAGTTACGTTTCTGTTGGTGCGACGTTGACCGTAAACGCCACGATAATGAATGGAAATACGGTTGTTACGCCGCAGTCTTCTGAGTTGAGTTGGGATATCCGCCTTAAGGACATCGCCGGAAATGCCGTTGAAATGAGTACTGGCGGTACTGTATTCACAAATGGTGGCTCGAACAGGCTTCCTATACCGCAAAATGCGCTGATTTTCGAGGGCGAGACATACCGGCTTGATGTAAGAGTTACATACACCCCGGCGGGATGGTCTCAGGGCATTTCCGAGACCGCGCAGTTCGTGCTGCTGGTACCAACCGGGATGGTAAGGGTCAACGGTGCGACAGTGAGCGGAGCGGTCGGTTCTGGTGACACGGCTTCTGCAGTGTTCATTTCTGGACGCACGGTTACAATTCCGAATATGTACGTGTGTGACCACGAAGTAACGCAGGCAGAGTATCAATCGATAATGGGATTTAACCCAAGTAACTTTAAGGACAATGTCGCTTCCGGCGAGACGCAAGCTAACCGCCCTGTAGAATTAGTGAATTGGTACGATGCGCTCGTTTACTGTAACAAGCGAAGCCTTGCAGAAGGTCTTACGCCTTGCTACACAATAAGCGGTTCGACAAACCCGACGGCTTGGGGGACTGTTCCGACAAGCAACAACGACACGTGGAATGCTGTAACGTGTAATTTCAATGCGAACGGCTACCGCCTGCCGACAGAAGCAGAGTGGGAATATATTGCGCGCGGCGGAAATAACGGCATTCCGTCTACACAGTACATATACAGCGGAAGCAACGTTCTGGGCAATGTGGCTTGGTATACAGAAAACAGCGGAAGCAAGACTCACGAAGTTAAGAAAAAAACTCCGAACTCGCTTGGAATATACGACATGAGCGGAAACGTGTGGGAGTGGTGCTGGGACTGGTTTGGCACTATAACCGATACCACTGCTGCTTCAGGCGTGGCATCCGGCACTCGCCACATCTTGCGCGGCGGTACTTCAATGGGTGAGTCTAATGTCTGTACTGTAGCGAACAGGGGTCACCATCAACCGTACCTCGTTGGAATTGACGGCTACGACTATGGTTTCCGTGTCGTCCGTACCATCCCGTAAACATAAACAGTCAAAATTAATATGTGGCTTTTCCTTGCAAAATGATAATTAGTGTGCTATTGTTTTATTGAACTTCTTATTTTGAGATATTGATATATATCTAGCTTAATATCTCAAAATAAGACTGGATATGAACTATGATAGGACGACAAAAAGAAATATCTGAATTAGAAGAGTTGTATAACGGAAACAGAGCGGAACTTGTTGCGATATATGGTCGAAGACGTATAGGTAAAACGTATTTGGTCGAGCAGACTTTCAAGGATAGATTTTCGTTTAGGCACGCCGGGCTTTCTCCGGCAGAATTTGGTAGAAAAGGCTTGCTAGAAGAACAGATTAAGCATTTCTTTAATTCTCTTAAATCTTTCGGACTTGAAGATACAAAATGTCCTGAAACGTGGCTTGATGCATTCTTTTTGCTTCAGAACCTTTTGGAAAAAAAAGATGATGGAAAAAGACAGGTTCTCTTTATTGACGAGCTTCCTTGGCTTGATACAGCAAGGTCTGGTTTTATGACTGCTTTCGAGGGGTTTTGGAATAACTGGGGATGTCATCGCGAAAATTTGATGGTGATCGTGTGTGGAAGTGCAAATTCATGGATGCTGGACAAATTGATAAATAATCATGGAGGTCTTTATGGCAGAGTTACTTATGAAATAAAGCTTTTTCCGTTTACATTGTCTGAATGTGAAGAGTTCATGAAATCTAAAAACATCCGTATTTCCAGGTATGATATAGCACAAGGTTTTATGATATTTGGTGGAATTCCCTATTATCTACAATATTTCAAAAGAGGGCTGTCTCTGGCTCAAAATGTAGACAATCTTTTTTTTAATAATGGGGCAAAACTTGTTTTTGAATATGACAGATTGTTTTCATCTGTGTTTCAAAATCCTTCATTGGTAAAAGCTGTCGTAGAATTTCTTTATACAAAAAATGCTGGGTACACCAGAAGAGAAATTACGGACAAGCTTGGAATAACAGATGGCGGTGCTGTTACGAGCTGTCTTAATGCCCTTATTTCAAGCGATTTTGTAATGAGATATGTACCTTTCGGAATGAGCAAAAAACAAGAGCATTATAAACTTATAGACCCATTTTGCATTTTTTATCTGCATTTTGTTAATGGTTTCGGTAAAATGAATCATGACTTTTGGGAGCAGAATGTAAAATCTCCGTCTGTTGTGAGTTGGAGGGGATTCGCTTTTGAAAATCTTTGTTTTAATCATATTAAGCAGATTAAAGCTGCTCTGGGAATAAGTGGAGTTTCTTCAAAACAGTCTGCGTGGTCAAAACGAGATGATGATAATGATGGTACTCAGATAGATCTTTTGATAGATCGTAATGATAATGTAATCAATATGTGTGAAATAAAATTCTACGGTGATGATTTTACTGTAGGCAAAGATTATTACAGGATTATACTGCATCGGCAGGAGTTGCTATCGAATGAAATTCCAAAACGCACTGCGATTCATAGTACACTTATTACAACTTTCGGTCTGACGTATAATGAATACAGTGGCGTGTTCTCAAATGTAATAACACTGGATGAGCTTTTCGCATGAAACTATAACAAAAACGGAGGAAGGGTGATGACAATTTACGAAAGACTTCTTGAATACCGGGATGAAAAATACAGCGAGTTCCAAAGCAAACTTGTTCCGAATATCTCGTCGAAAACGATAATTGGCGTTAGAACGCCGGATATGCGCGCGGTCGCAAAAGCTGTTGCCGGTACCGACGAGGCTTATGCTTTTTTGAAGGAGCTTCCGCACAAATACTACGAAGAGAACTTAGTCCATTTTTTCTTGGTCGCGAGTATCAAGGATTTTGATGAGTGCGTAAGGGAAGTGGAGCTTTTCCTGCCGTTTATTGACTGCTGGCCTGTGTGCGACCAGTCAAGCCCGAAAGTCTTTAAGAAAAATCACGAAAAGCTTCTTCCGCTCATAAAAAAGTGGATTGATTCACCGCATGTCTACACTGCACGGTTCGGTATGCGTATGCTTATGAACGAGTTTCTGGACGCAGATTTTAAGCCGGAGTATCTTGATCTGGTCGCACAAAAACGCGGCGAAGACTACTACCTTAAGATGATGGTCGCGTGGTATTTTGCGACCGCGCTTGCCAAGCAGTATGACGCGACTCTCCCTGTTATAGAAAGCCGCCGCCTTGAGCCGTGGACGCATAACAAAGCAATTCAAAAGGCAATAGAAAGCTTCCGTGTCACAGACGAGCACAAGGCGTATCTGCGGACGCTCCGTGTTTAATGCTCGTCTGACTGGAACATTCCGGCAAGCTCCCGCCGCGAATTAATTCCTAGCTTTTCAAAGATTGTCGCAAGGTGTCGCTTCACTGTCACAACGGAAATAAACAGATGGTCGGCAATTTGGGCGTTTGTCCAACCGGCGGCGGCAAGACGCGCCACTTCTATTTCGCGGCGTGAAAGTGCCGCGCCTGTTTGCGGTGCGGTCGTCGCTTCCTGTGATGCCGAGCCTGATTGTGGTGCCGCGGCGGGCGAAACTGGGGCCGCTTGTGGAGCGGTCGCGTCCAGCGTTGTCGCGCATGTTTGTGGCGCGGTCGGCTCGGAAAGCGGCTCTGCTCTTGGCGCGGTCGTTTCCGCTAGTTCGCCTGGTTCCGGCACACCAGCCGCAGCCGGCGAACGCGGAACTGCCGCATCCGCGGCAGTTTTTCCGGCTCGCTTTTCAAACGGCATAAAGCCAATCCGCACCAGAATTCCGAACAGAAGCGGTCGCAAGTTTACAAAGACTTTTATCCAAAACTGCGTAAACGAAACCGCGTCCTGGCTTAAATCTAGCTGCTCAAAGCTTCTTCCGAGCACCAAAAGCTTTATGACAGTAATGAGCGAGCCGGAAACGACCGCGCACCCCGCAAGCCTTTCTTTCAGAAACCGCGCGAAAGTTATATTTTTATCGTGCGCAGGAAAGCTCACCAAAAGTATGACGAGCGTTCCCACGCAAAAAAGTGCTATATCAAAAATCATATTATTCATCGCAAAGCTTTGAGATTCTGCTTTCCACAAGGACAAGCACGACGCAAAGAATTATAGCATAAAAAACCGGAATCATCGCATAGAACATGCTCAAGCCAAGATATTTGCGGTCTTCAAGATTGAACAGCACGCCTATGAAACCTTCAAGCATACACTGCGCACCGGAACAAATCATGATTATGCGGAAAGAGCGGACTGCATTCAGGAAAAGGTTTTTGTCGGCAACAGAGATTTTCTGATTCTTAAAGGCGGCCCGGAATCCGCGCAGGAAAACCATCAGGTTGCCCGAAACAAGAATAAGAAGGAAGCAATGCAGAATCAAATACAGAATTGATGGCAAATCAACGAACATCAAAGGCGAAACATCTATTGAATCCTGCAAGTTCATTGTATGGTATGCGGTAATTCCCCAAGTCATTGCGACAATAAGAACTGCCACGACCGCCACCTTAATTACGCCGGCGATTACGGCTTTTGTCGTAGGCTTTTCTGACTTCGCGACAGGCTCTTTTTCTGCCATGTAGTTTATAATCTGATTCCGAAGCTTTGCTTTGAGCGTCGTGAAAATCGTAAAGAAGAAACACATATAGAAAAGAGAAAGCAAGACTGTTGCAAGATTGGAGCCGAGCGCAGTTGTGTAATCAAAATTGATGTAAAAATAGATTCCCGCAATCAGCGTAAAGAAAAGGCAGATGTAGAAAACTGATTTTGATGCGAAATCAAGTGAGCTTTCTGTGGCGCGAAGCTTTTTAAGCGCATTTTCTGAGCCAAGAAGTTTTTTCTCTTTTGAAGGCGAGCTGAAAATGCGGCAAAAATCTTTTCCGTATCCGGAAAGAAAAAGAAAACATACAAGCAGCAGGATAATTCCCGGAAACTCGAAACCGTTGATAAATCCTGTGATATTCCCGCCGCTGCAGTACATACAGAAAACATCGACGGCGAGCGTCACTATAAAAGAAAGAAGAAAAGTGATAATCATAAAGTACCTCCAAATTAAGCGGGCGAACAGCAGTTTTGACCGGTCGAGTTTTCGCCAGTTTTGGCAGTTTTGCCAGGTGCCGGTTTTGGCGAAAGTCGCAGTTCGTTTCCAAGCTACAGTTGAATTATCCGTGTGCGGACGTATAAAAACAAGGGTGTAAAAGATGTATTTTTGGTGCAAAAGTATTGCCGACCTCGCGCATAAAATCATTTCTTTACTTTTTTATCGATAATTAGTATATTTATCGTGTTCATTGACGGAGTAAATTGCCGCAATCTGCAACTGCGGAGGCGCACCTTTCCGGCTTGAATTGTAAACTATCCGTATTTAACGGATGTATATAGAGATACAGGAGTTTCCCATGATTAAGACAGTAAAAGATGTTGATCTTAAAGGCAAACGCATTATTATGCGCGTTGATTTTAACGTACCTATGAAAGACGGTGTTGTTCAGGACGACACTCGTATTCAGGCTGCTCTTCCTACAATTAAATACATTATCGAGCAGAATCCTCGTTCACTCGTTCTTATGAGCCATCTGGGAGACCCCAAGAAGGATGTTAAGAAGGCTCAGGAAAAAGCTGAGAAAGCTGGAAAGACATGGACAGACGCAGATGCTGAGAAGTTCATCAACGGAAAGAACCGCATGAAGCCGGTTGTTGAGTATTTCGCAAAGGTTCTTGGAAAGGACGTTACATTCCTTCCAGACGCACTCGGACAGAAGGCTGCTATTGACGCTCTCCCAGAGGGCGGAATCGCTATGCTTGAGAACACACGCTTCCACAAGGAAGAGACAAGCAAGGACGATGCAGAGCGCGACTCAATGGCAAAAGAGCTTGCTACATACGGCGACATTTTCGTAAACGACGCTTTCGGAACAGCTCACCGCGACCACGCTTCAACAGCTTCTATCGCTAAGTTCATGAAAGTTAACGTTGGCGGCTTCCTTATGGAGAAAGAAGTTAAGTACATCGAGCCGATGGTAACGAATCCTGCAAAACCGATGACAGCTATCATCGGCGGTGCAAAAGTTTCTTCAAAAATCGCTGTTCTTGAGAGCCTTCTTAAGAACGCTTCAACGCTTATTATCGGCGGCGGTATGGCATACACATTCCTTAAGGCACAGGGACACTCAATCGGAAAGTCTCTTGTTGAGGACGACTTCATTGATACAGCAAAAGACCTTCTTGCAAAGGCTGCAGAGAAGAAAGTAAAGATTCTTCTTCCTGTTGACCACGTTGCAGCTGCTGAGTTCGCAGACAAAGACCCAGTTGCAGTTGACGCTATCGACCTTCCAGAGAACCTTATGGGTATGGATGTTGGTCCTAAGACTGTTGCTCTTTACAAAGACGCTATCATGGCTTCTAAGTCAATCGTTTGGAACGGACCAGTTGGCGTTTTCGAGTTCGAGAACTTCGCAAAGGGAACAGCTGAGGTTGCTCACCTTGTAGCAGAGGCTACAGGAAAAGGCGCAATGAGCGTTGTTGGTGGCGGTGACTCTGTTGCTGCTGTTAACAAGTTCAATCTTGCTTCAAAGATGAGCCACGTTTCAACAGGTGGTGGTGCATCACTGGAATTCTTAGAGGGCAAAACTTTACCAGGAATTGCAGTTTTGGAAACGAAATAGCACGAGTTTTACAGGGTAAAACTCGGTAAGGTCGCGCAAGCGACCGACAAACGCTCCCAGGTATTGCAATTTTGGCAACAAAATAATATAAATACTTCGTAAAGCAAAAGGCAGAGTCGCCGTTATGGTGGCTCTGCCTTTTTTTGTTTTAAATCAATTTTCTTCGTTTCTGGAGGTTTCTTATGAATGTTATCGATGCACTGTGGGTGGCAGTGTCGGGGGCGCTTGTCTTTTTTATGCAGCCTGGTTTTCAGATGGTAGAATCCGGGTTGACGCGCGAAAAAAACAGTATAAACGTTGCCATAAAAAATCTTACAGATATTGGAATCTCTCTTTTTGTTTATTGGATTATTGGTTATGCATTTATGTTTGGCTCTTCAATTAAGGGATTGATCGGTCATTCAGGTTTTATTCCGGGAGCCGGCTGGAACATTGATTTTAATCAGGGAGCTTTCTTGTTCTTTCAGGCGATGTTCTGTTCAACCAGTGCGACTATAGTTTCTGGTGCGGTTGCTGAACGAATGAAGTATTCTTCTTACATAATCTCTACTTTCCTGATGTCCCTGATTATTTATCCAATTTTCGGACACTGGGCTTGGGCCGGTATTCAACCTTCTTTTATTTCAGATGCCCAGGGTTGGCTGAATAAAATAGGTTTTGTTGACTTTGCCGGTTCAACGGTAGTCCACTCTGTAGGCGGCTATGTAGGTCTTGCGGGAATCATTATTCTGGGAGCTCGAAAGGGAAGATTCCCGAAGGATAGTAAGCCTCGCGAGATTCAGGGCTGTGATGTTCCTATGACGGTTGCCGGTGTTTTCATCCTGTGGTTCGGCTGGCTTGGTTTCAACGGCGGTTCAACGCTTGCCTTTAATGATATTGTTCCGCAGGTTCTGCTGAATACCTGTATCGGTGCAGCCACCGGAATGCTGGCTGCCTTGTTCGTCGGCTGGGCTTTTAAGAAGATTCCCGATGTAAACTTTGTTATTAACGGAACTCTTGCTGGCCTTGTTGCAATTACTGCAAACTGTCATTGTGTTACTCCCGGTGCAGCTGCCATTATCGGTGCTGTTGGTGGAATTGTTATGCTTGCGGGTGCATGGATTCTCGAAAAGTTAAGGCTTGATGATGCTGTTGGTGCTGTTCCTGTTCATCTGTGTGCAGGAATATGGGGAACGCTTGCAGTTGGAATCTTCGGTCAGCCTGAGCTGCTTGGCACGAATCCTATTATGGGAAGTCAGTTCCTCGCTCAGTTGATTGGTGTTCTTGCCTGTGGTGTCTGGGCATTCGGGCTTTCCTTTATCGGTTTATGGGTTCTTAATAAAATTAAGCCGCTTCGTGTTTCTTCGGAAGATGAAGATAAGGGACTTAATATTGTTGAGCATGGCGCTTCAACAGAAATCTTTGATGTATATGCAACAATGCAGGAGCAGGCTAAAACGGGTGATCTTTCTTTGCGTCTTCCAGTAGAGCCGTTTACAGAAATCGGACAGATTTCTTCATTGTATAATGATGTAATGGAAAAGCTTGAAGAATCATCTTTAAGTGAGGAAAGCTTTGGCATTCTTATGAAGTCAATTCCTTATGCGCTTTTCATGCTCGATTTTGAATGGAATATCTGTCCGCAATATTCTGAATCAACACCCCGAATTCTGGGCTGTCCGAATCCGGAAAAATATAACTTCCTGCTTCTTATGGCGAGAATTCTCAACCGCGATCAGACACAGGCGCTGCAAAGATATCTGACGAATCTTTATTCTGTTGATTTCAAGCAGACGGCTGTAGATACTTTGAATCCTATAAAGGAGCTGCCAGTTTCTGTCCGTTCAGGTCCAGAAGGAAAGATAGTTAAGAAAACAATAAACTTTGAGTTCTCACGAATCTTTAATAATCAGAAAACAAAAGTTCTGCATGTAATTGTTCACGCAAAATAATAACAGTGAGGGAATGCCGCTCGAGTTATTCGGGCGGTATTTTTTTTGCCCTGAACGATGCGTGACGGAGTCGAGCCTGTGGTAAAGCGCTGTTTGGGGCAGTGATTTTTTACATTTTAGAAATATTTTCAGTTTATCGCTAAAATATCGCATAAATAATGCAGAAAAATGAAAAATAACACTGGTATTCCTAAGAGTTTCGGGTTATACTTATAAACGTTGATGAATCAACGAACACTGTGCAAAAGGAGTGCATATATTTATGAACAGAGTAGAACTTGTTGATGCTATTGCTAAAGAGACAAAGCTCACAAAAAAAGATGCAGAGGCTGCTGTTAAAGCTTTCATGGGTGCTGTATCAAAGGAACTCTCAAAGGGTGGTACAGTACAGTTGATCGGATTCGGTACATTCTCAGTTGGTGAGCGTGCTGCTAGATCTGGTCGCAATCCTAAGACAGGTGCAACAATCAAGATTCCTAAGTCAAAGACACCTAAATTCAAGGCTGGAAAAGCTCTTAAGGATCTCTGCAACAAGAAATAAGTGAGATTCTTTGGCACAACATATTGTGTCACTTTATGCCGCCGGTTTCCGGCGGTTTTTTTTTGTTCGTGTATGATGGTCGCAGGGTGCGTCTCTGTTGCAGTCGTGCGGCGTAGCCAGGTGTGCATCCGCCAAGTGCGACGCGACCGTTAGGCACACAATAGGAATTATATATGGAAAACTTTGAGGTAATAAGAGCGGAAGAAGAATGGCAGCGTGCCGGAGCATATTCCGTACGGATTCAGGGCATGAACCGCCAGCATAATATATCGCTCCGTGAAGAGTTCGATGAGCATGATAAAGACGGCACAAAGTACATTGTCGTGCTTGACGGCGGATATCCTGTAGCGACCTGCCGCTTTTACGAAAATGACGCTGAAAGCGTTATTCTGGGGCGTGTCGTTGTTTTGCCGGAGTATCGCGGCAGGGAGCTTGGACGCAAGGTTGTTCAGGAAGCTGAAAAGTGGATTAAAGAATGCGGATATAAGGAAATTGTGATAGACAGCCGAGTCGTCGCTGTGGGGTTTTACGAAAAGCTTGGATATACGTCCGATGGCGGTTCAGTCATAAAAAGCGGCCAGTTCGATTGCGTCAGAATGCGGAAGCGCGTGTAATAACGCGGGCGCCGAACGCTTGGCAACCCGCGCACTAAAACACGCGCCGAACTGTACCAGCCGCCCGCGCGCCCCAAAGCCCCGCGATCCGAACCGGCCTTCGCCTACGTTACTTTTCTTCGAGCAAGCGTCCTATGTGGCGTTTCTCAAAGAACATATCTTTGTTCGTAAGCACGATGATTGTCGCGGCTATTAAAACGACAATCGTTTCTACGCACTTAGTCGTCTGTGTCATTGCGATTTTTTCCTGCATGAAGTTTATGAACAGATGGAAGATAATGCTTGCGAGCATACTTCTGCCGTTTTTTACATAAACCCAGGTAGTAATAAATCCCATTGGTGCAACGGAAATCAAAAAGTTCAGCATATAAAGCACATTCATTTCGCGGATTTCATAGTGATATGTTCCTTTAATCCAGAAAAGCGGAAGATGCCACAACGCCCAGACGATGCCGAATATAATCGATTCTTTGAACCAAGAGTGATATTGCGCAATTGAGTCCTCGCCGTATCCGCGCCAACCGACTTCTTCAAGAACGGCAGCCAGGAAAATTGTTGCAAAAGCAGACATTATTCCGACACCCGTAAATGAAAAATCCTTTGTGAACGAAAACTGATCAAGCGATTCTCCGAAAGCCGTTGAAAGCAGAATGGAGCTTACTACAATCGCAGAAAAAAGCAATACTGCGGCAAAGATATAAAGCGGCTTTAATTTCCAGAAGTTGAAAATCTTCCTCTTAAAATCTTTTTTGAGCGCATCGCTTTTTGATGTGAAAACCGTAATAATCGCAACAGTTGCGGGGCATATTCCGCCAAGTATCATTCCGAGCGCGTTTATTAAACCGTCGTTGAAAAGAATTGCGAAACCCCAGAAAAACCACGTTGTGGCGAAAACAGTAATATAAAATCTCTTTGGTCTATAAATGTACATAATAATTTCTCTCCTTTTAGTTTGCTTTTCCAATCTGAACTTCAGATTTCCAACCGCCAAGCTCCACAATCAAATCTGTTTCTGCATCAGGAGCATCGTTTTTGGTCTTTCCGCTTATAATCTTTGAGTTGGAATCTACAAAGCGTGTAAAACGTCCGGTGTTCTTAAGGTAGAAATTCGTATTCTCCGCAAAATTGATTTTAGAAATTGCGTGCCACTGGTTAATCTCGATTTTTCCTTTAGCACGTTTTGCTTCAACAAGAAGGTTAGAGTTCGTATCGAGCGAAACAACGCCTTTCGCGTTCGTAATGCTAATGTTTTTAGCTTTTCCCGAAAACTCGATTGTATCAAAAGTAATGTCACGGATTTTAAGATTCTCCAGTTCAGAAGAAAGCTCCGCGTCCGCAACGAACTTTTCCGGGATTCTTATAAGGATAAAAAGATTTTCGAGCGCTGAAATATCAGATAAATCAGTGGAATGCTTTACGACTACATCCATCCGTTTATCGTGCTCCGTAATCTTTACTTTTACTTGCTGCGCAAGGAAGCTCAGCTTATTCGAGGCTGCGACAATCTGGATTTTCTCATCCTTTGTTCTTTCTATAATTACTTCGTGTGCTGTACCGATGTGGAAATCAATTTTTTTCTGTTTGTCCAAATCGTATTCTGTACGGCTTTCATAAAGAAATTCGTGCTTTGAAATAAGACTCTTTTCTTCGCTCAAAAGTGAATCGAGTGATTCATTAAATAAGGAAGAAATTGCAATCAGATTTTCTATATCAGGAAGTCCGTTTCCGCTTTCCCATTTCGTGATTGCCTGACGGCTTACAAAGATTTTCTCTGCGAGCTGTTCCTGAGAAATGCTTTTCTGCTTTCTAAGTTCTTTAAGTTTTTCTGCAAAGTTCATAGTGTTCTCCTTAGGTGTGTCCCGGCGGTTTTTCCGCGTGGTTACATCTGAAGCATAAAGCCGTCTTGTCAATTATAACAGAAAACAAGCATTACAAAAGAATTTTTTTATGCTACTTATCGTAGCAAAAGGGATTTTTACGCCGTTTCGTCTGCGCGCGGGGCTGATGTTGAGTTGATGCGCGCTTTTTTTCGTTTACTTTCCAAGTTTCCTGTAATACAATTGATTTAATGCGATTTTCGCGATGCAGTCGCTTTTCGCGCTGTAAGTTGAGGCAACTACGAATTAAATATGGAGAAAAAAATGAAGCTCAATAATAAAAGAACAATTCTTGTAGGTCTTGCGTTCCTTTCTATCTGCTCGTTCTGGCAGATGTATGACAACGTAATTCCGCTTATTCTGACAAAGACTTTCCACATGAACGAAACTTTGTCAGGCGCGATTATGGCTGTGGACAACATCCTTGCGCTTTTTATGCTGCCGTTTTTCGGTACGCTTTCCGACAAAACTCATACAAAAATCGGAAAACGAATGCCGTATATTATTGCTGGTACTGCGTCTGCCGTTGTTTTCCTGAACGTACTGCCGTTTCTTGATAACAGTTATGCGGCCTCTCCGTCGTCTGTTGTTTTTGTGCTTTTCATTATAGGACTTGGAGTTGTTCTTTTTTCTATGGGCATTTACCGCTCTCCGGCTGTCGCTCTTATGCCAGATGTGACGCCAAAACCGCTCCGCTCAAAGGCGAATGCTATCATCAACCTGATGGGCGCGCTCGGCGGCATCATCTATCTTGGAATTGCCGCTGTTATGTACCCCAATTCAAAGACGGCAGGGCTTCTTCATGTGAACTATCAGCCTCTTTTTATTGTGGTGTCCGCAATTATGGTCGTAAGCATTGTCGTGCTTTATCTGACGATAAAAGAGCCTAAGCTTGTTGCGGAAAACAAGGCGCTTGAAGAAAAGCACCCGGAGTGGAACCTTGCTGTGGACGACGGCAGCGGGAAAGAGGTTTTGCCGCGCAAAGTAAAGCTTTCTCTTATTTTTATGCTTGCTTCGATCGCGCTGTGGTTCGCGGGATACAATGCCGTTACTACGTGGTTCACGACGTATGTCGATAAAGTGATGGGGCAGGGCCTTGGCGGCGCGAGTACGTGTCTTTTGATAGCGACTGGCGGTGCGATTATCTCTTATATTCCGATTGGTATTGTCGCGTCGAAAATCGGGCGCAAAAAGACGATTCTTGGCGGAATTATCCTGCTTGCGGTGTGCTTTGCGACGGGCTTTTTCCTTACGACGATGTACTCAAGCATCAACGTGGTGATGTTCATTGTGTTCGCGCTCGTCGGTCTTGCGTGGTCAGCGATTAATGTTAACTCGCTTCCGATGGTCGTGGAGATGTGCAAAGGCTCGGATATCGGAAAGTTCACCGGCTATTATTACACGGCTTCTATGGCGGCGCAGGTCGTTACGCCGATTTTTGCCGGAACGTTGATGCGCAATATCGACTACAAGGTGCTTTTCCCATATGCGGCGATTTTTGTCGCGCTCAGTTTTGTGACGATGCTCTTTGTAAAGCATGGCGATTCCGCGCCGGAAGCGAAAAAAGGCTTGGACGCTTACGAGGACATGGACGACTAGTTAGTTTGCGTGCGGGCGGCGCACTGCGTGGTTTCGACGAGATTTTAGCGAGGTTACGTTGTAAATTATGAAACAGCATTTTTCGTGCAGGACGGGACATCCGCTGCTGCCAGTTTTTAAAAACCAGATTTTCGCGCACCGTGGCTTTCACGATAAGCCGACTATCCCGGAAAATTCCATACCGGCTTTTCGCCGCGCCATTGAAAGAGGGTGGGGCATGGAGTTCGATGTGCATCTTTTGAAAGATGGCTCTCTTATGGTTTTTCACGACGAGGCGCTTAAGCGTTGCACTGGCGCGGAAGGCTTTCTTGAAGATTTGACGATGGCGCAGGCAAAGGAGCTTCGTCTTGAAGGTACCGACGAGCAGATACCGTCTTTTGATGAAGTTCTGGAGCTTGTCGGCGGCAAAGTTCCGCTCATAATTGAACTTAAATCTTTCCGGGGCAACTACAACGCTCTTGCCGCTGCCGTGCTGAACAGGCTCGACAGTTACAAAGGCGACTTTTGCATAGAATCTTTTGACCCAAGGTGCGTTCTTGCCGTAAAAAAACTTCGTCCAAATGTGATGCGCGGTCAGCTTTCGCAGGATTTCGTAAAACGCCCGGAAAACTTACCGGCGTGGCAGCGGGGTTTACTTACAAAGCTTTCGTTCGGTTTGCTCAACAAGCCGGATTTCATCGCCTACCGTTTTGAGGACAGAAATGTGAAAGCTTGCCGCCGCATTGTGGATAAGTGTGGTGCGCAGGAGTTTTCGTGGACAATCGCGTCCAAAGCGGATTTTGACGCATGCCGGAATGCGGGCAGCATCCCTATCTTCGAGCGCTTCGACCCAGAAAAGTAGTGAAATGGTGGGGTGGCGGCGTAAAAGTTGATTGCGCAAAAAAATTGCTATTGCCTAAAAATGCGTATTTACGGAAAATTCAGTAATAGCAGACAACTTGTCCCAAAAATCCCAAAATTTGTGCACGTTTCTTTTATATGTACCAAAATTGCAAAAATAGGTACATATTCCTTGTGTTATGTACCAAAGAGGGGTATCTGGGATTGATAGGAGAAAAAGACACAACAGAAATTTCAAGTGTTGCTTTTAGATTTTTTATGAAATTCTAATTATCAGAATTAAAGGAGATATATATGATCATTCCAAACGCCAACAAAATTAAAAGTATGTGTAAAAACTTAAATTTTCCAGAAGGAAAACTATCGGAAGAATTTTTGTTTACTATTGAGATGGCAGATTTATTTTATTATAAGGGGAACATAGGGGAAGTTGATATTAAAACAAGGTATACAGATGGTGCTGGTGATGGAGGTATCGATTTTATTTGTACAGATAATGACAAAGTATATCTTTTACAAGGAAAATCAGGTGAGAATTTATCGATTGATGATATGAAGCATCTATTTAATAAAATGAAGGATACAGTAACGGCTTTTGAACATAAAAAATATGACAGTTATTCTTCAGTGCTGCAATCTGCATATATAAACGCTGTAGATTCAATGCCTACGGATTATTCTATTGAATTAGTCTTGTTTTCAACAAATGAACTTTCTGATGATATAAAAAATGCAATCTATTCTTATGCAGATGAAGAATTGTCGGATTATTCGGTCATAATTTATGATCGAGAAGAGATTGAAGCAAAAAGTGTAGATATAAATTATGATTTAATTCAATATGGCGATTTAAGTTTATATATAAATACAGATAAAAAAAATAATGTTCTCTCTTATGGGGAGAATGGAGCAATTGTAAGTATAATGGCATCTTCTCTTAAACGTCTTTATATAAAGGATGTAAAGAATGGATTGTTTAATTATAATCTCCGCGAGCATATTAATCAAAAAAATGTTGAT
>JAEEGK010004834.1_pt1 | contig 32833 bp, 26 predicted proteins | sample 8958771 | NCBI WGS metagenome assembly JAEEGK01 (sample SAMN16246547, study PRJNA631951) | gut metagenome | biome: gut microbiome; feature: rumen; material: SC-attached | host: Bos | place: Iran: Karaj | collected 2018-10 | reverse complement strand
ATCTTTAAATGCATTAGGAGTACTGGTTTTATTAACAAGTTGTAAAGATTCAACCTGATTATCTTTCATTATAAACTTTATATACAAACCATTACTAAAGGATACAACAATGTTACCGCTGTTATCAGTAGAAGAGATTTTTGGATAAGTTATATCTATTGTAGCGGCATCTACTCCAAGCCAGCATTGTGCATGATTTGTATATTTTTCCTGATAATAAGCGTAAAAATCAAAATTTGGTGGATATTCTATTATTTTCATTAGTTCAGAATAATTTCCCTCTGTTTTCCACATCGTTATTTTCTGAGCTTTATTAATTGTAAAACGGATAGAACCTTCATAAATTTCTTCAGAACCAGGAATCCAGTTTCCTTTATGATATTCATGATAAGTAATTCCTGTTTTATAATCTTTAGTATCTGTATAATAATCCGGGCCATAATGGCCTTCTGTCACTTTTTTAGATGATTTATAATATTGAACAACCTTTCCTCCATCATTCAAATCTTGAATAACAGCTTCAGGGCCCATGTATTTCATCAAATTATCAAAAGTCTGATTAAGCCAGGCATTAAGTATATCATAGACAGTTGGATCAGGAGCATTCCAGGGAAGAGCAAAAGCAGAATTTAATGTAAAAAAACAAATTAAAATAATTATAAACTTTTTCATAAACACTCCCATAAAAAAAGGCAGGCCAACAAGGCTTTCTAGAAATGAAAAACATGTTGACCCGCCTTTATAAAGAACAAAATGTATTAAGGTAAATTATCCTTCGATTGCGTCAATGTAAGAAAGGTTAAGACGGCCCTGTTTGTCTACTTCGAGCAGCTTAACAGGAATTACCTGACCTTCTGTAAGAACATCAGTTACCTTGTTTACGCGCTGCTTAGAAAGCTTAGAAATGTGGCAGAGTCCTTCTTTTCCAGGAAGGATTTCTACAAAGGCACCAAAGTCCATAATGCGCTTTACAGTTCCCTGGTAGATTGTTCCTACTTCCGGGTCTTCTGTAATGCCTTTTACAGCCTTCTTTGCTGCTTCTGCATTCATTCCGTTCTTAGAATAGATTGTTACAGTTCCGTCGTCTTCTGTATTGATTGTTACATCATACTGAGCGCACAGAGCCTTAACATTCTTTCCGCCTGGTCCAATGAGGGCGCCAATCTTGTCTACAGGAATCTTCATTGTGAGGATCTGTGGAGCGTTCTTAGCAAGTGGAGCCGGCTTGTCGATGCATTTTTCCATGATAGAAAGGATGTGCAAACGACCCTGACGAGCCTGTTCCATAGCCTTCTTCATGATTTCTGTTGTTACACCGGCAATCTTAATATCCATCTGGAAGCCTGTAATACCGTCTTTTGTTCCGGCTACCTTAAAGTCCATATCACCAAGGTGGTCTTCTTCACCAAGGATATCTGAAAGGATCTTGTAGCGGCCATATGGATTGTCACCTTCAGGCTCAGTAATAAGACCCATAGCAATACCGGCAACCATCTTCTTCATTGGAACACCGGCAGCGAGCATACAAAGGGTACCACCACAAGTAGAAGCCTGTGAAGAAGAACCGTTAGATTCCATGATTTCTGAAACTACACGGATTGTGTATGGGAACTCTTCGCGGCTTGGAACCATTGCAGCAAGTGAGCGGCGGGCAAGATTACCGTGACCAATTTCGCGGCGGCCTGTTGTAAGCTTACCAGTTTCACCAACTGAGTATGGTGGGAAGTTATAGTGAAGGATGAAGTGCTCTGAGCGGTCTCCATCGATATCATCATATGACTGTTCGTCCATTGCAGTACCAAGTGTACATACTGCCAAAGACTGAGTTTCACCACGTGTGAAAAGTGCACTTCCGTGAGGAGTTGGCAATACATTTACTTCACAAGTGATTGGGCGGATTTCGTCAACCTTACGTCCGTCTACGCGAACTCCGTCATCAAGAATAGACTTGCGGAGAAGCTTGTACTGAATGTCGTCCATAAGTGTTGCAAAAAGCTTCTGCTGTACAGGGTCTTCAAGCTGTTCCTTATGCTTTTCTGCAAGCTCTTTAATAGCCTTTGAAATTGCAATTCCGCGGTTGATTTTGCTGTCTTTGAAGCAAGCTTCCTTCAAAAGTGGAGTTGCTTCTGCTTCGATAGCTTCTGCGTTGTCGAGTGTTACGTCGAGAGGGTTCAAAGGAAGCTTTTCCTTACCTGCCTTCTTTACGAGCTCTTCCTGGAGAAGACACATATCTGTAATAAAGCCCTGTGCCTTTTCAAGAGCACCGAGCATTACTTCTTCAGAAACTTCGTTGGCACCACCTTCTACCATTGTAAAGCCGTCTTTAGTTCCGGCAACAACGATTTCGAGTTCACCCTTTTCAATCTGTTCGAATGTTGGGTTGATAATGTATTCACCGTTCAAATATCCAACACGGCAAGCAGCAACCGGGCCGTGGAATGGAATATCAGAAATACATGTTGCAGCAGATGCAGCAATAACAGCAAGAATATCCTGAGTATGAACACCGTCGCAAGAAACACAAGTTGGAACAATCTGAAGTTCATGTCCAAATGACGGTTCAAAAAGTGGGCGCATTGGGCGGTCAATAAGACGAGATACAAGAATCTCCTTATCCTTAGGACGACCTTCGCGTTTTACAAAGCCACCAGGGATTTTTCCGGCAGCATAGAATTTTTCATTGTACTCAACAGTAACAGGAACAAAATCCTGACCTTCTGTAACAGAAGAAGAAGCACAAATAGTTGCAATAATAGCTGCTCCGCCCCACTGTGCGTAAACACAACCATTAGCCTGTTTACCGATTTTTCCAGTTTCCAGGATGAGATCGGCATCTCCAAGTCGGTAAGTTACTCTTTCTACTGACATAAATTTAACTCCTACACACGTCACTACATCCGACGCATGCTTTTTTTCATTGTCGCGGTCCCTGAGCCTGTCGAAGGGCCCTGATAGACCACGATATTCTTATTAAAAAACAAGATGTTTAATTTTAGACTATAATAGAATAATAATCAATGGAAGAAATCCTATTCACTCCAGTATATAAAAAGCGGATTTGTATTCTCAAGCTTCTTAAAGTCTGCGGCACTTACTGGTGTTTCCAGAAGCTGCAATTCCTTTTTCAACGGCAGATGGGTGTGAATAAAATCTTTTGGATATGTAAAAAGCCAGGTGTGGAAGCAAGTTACATTTCTTACACCGGCAGTTTCAGTACCGGCATCCCAGGTACAGTCTACAAGATACCATTCTCCGTTTACCTGAACCATATTCCAGGAATGATTTGTTTCTGTTACTTTATCTTTTTCTGACCAGCCTATTCCTCGGGCATAGCCGCTTACAATTTCGCAGATAATTCCGGCGCGTGAGCACATTTCGTAAAAAAGATTTGCATAGCCGGAGCATTTTGTTTTTCTAATGCGAAGAACTGTCGGGTAATCATCAGGGACTTCTGTATGATATACATAAACTCCGTCATAATCATAACAGATAAGAGTTGCTATAAAGTCGTGAATAAAGGTTACCTTTTCATATTCATCAAGCTTAAGGGAATCTATAAGCTTGATTACTTCATCAAGATATGCATCAGGATTCAAAAGTCTTAGTTCCTCAAGCGCCTTATTTTCAAGGATTGTCTGAATACGAGGGTCAACCGGTGCATATCTGTATAAATCTGTAGTTTCATAAGAAGTCGGAAGCTTATAAACCCTGCCACCCTCTTTTGGTTTCTTTATATTTTTTTCAACAAGGATTTTCTGATAATACTGGCCGTCATTTGAAGTGCAGATTTTTATTCTGTCATAGCCGTATGGTACTGTAAAAGTTTCTTCACGAACTTCTGTGCCTTCTACAAGTTTTATGATTCCGTCGTAGCCCCACTTGGAACCATTGTAACAGCCGCAAATCATAATATACTTACAAAAAGCATCATCAACATTAACTGTGATTTTTTCGCCGGCTTTTAATGTACCGGAAGACAATGTAACCTTTGGCTCCGATGAATATGACCACAACTCTCCGTCAACCATGCGGCAGACATCATAATAATTTCTTTCTACAAGAAAAACTGTATTGCTTTTATTTACAAGCGTAACAAAGCTGCCTATAGCCCATTCAGAAGCCCAGATTCCATCTACATAGCAGTCCTGGATATATGTTACAAACTGTTTTGATTCTTTGTCGTAAATATATAAATCTATAGTATCTTGCTTGTTGCCGTGATAATTATAAACTGATTTTGAAATTCCATAAAGATTTTTATATGAAGTTTCTACTGGCTGATTTGAACTTGTTTTATATGTAAGCAGCTGGAGGTCCTGTGTAATAGAAGGAAAAACTGAAAAGGATTTTTTTGTTTCATTTTTCTTATAGTCATCAATAGAAAAATCTATTACTAGTTTTTCCGGCGAGCTGTTCTGAAACTTTGGGATTTTATAACTGCTTTGATAATAATAAGAGTTTATAGTACTTCCGCCTGTTTTTGTTGCATCTGTAACTACAACCTTTAGCTGCTGATTATGCATTGTTCCCGAAATAGGATACCACCAGTACCATTTTTTTTCATAGCAGTGAACGCCAACACTAAGGCTGCTGTCAAAATCTCTTATAAGTTTTAAGGAATTATATTTGTAGACTTTTGTTTCACCAGGAGCAATTATTTCGTCTGCACCTTTTATGATAGCTTTTGAACGGTGACCCTGACGTGCATCAAATATTCTGTTTGAAAAAGTAAGCGGCTTTTCTGATTGGTTTGTTATTTCAAAAATAAAATCACAGTCTGAATCTGAGTTTGAATAATATGATTCAAGCTGCTGTGTTGACGCTGTTGATGAAGTGTTAGTTGTAGCACAACCGGTAAATATAGAAAGAAGTAAAACAAATAAAGCAGGAACTAAAAGTTTTTTCATAATGTTGTAAATTTCTCCAAAAAAAAATCCCGCACACTGGCGGGACTTTGGCTTACTTGCGCAATCCGAGCTCTTTGATAAATGCACGGTATCCTTCAAGGTCTGTGCGTTCAAAGTAGCGGAGCATCTTACGACGCTGACCAACAACCTTAAGAAGAGCACGCTTAGCATTTGCGTCCTTTGGGAACTGCTTAGTGTGATCTGTAAGCTGCTGAATGCGCTGTGTCATCAATGCAATCTGAACCTTTACGTTACCTGTATCGGTATCTTTTGCACCATACTTCTTGATTGTTGCAGAAGTAGTTTCTTTTGTAAGTGCCATATTGGAACCCCTTAAAATAATTTATTATCTGCATAAGCGGAATTTTTGCAGGTCAAATCCTGGGTTTCTAGGAAGTAATCACAAAAGGTTCCGTAGAACAGATCAGGAAAATATTACACGAAAAAAGTGTTTGTTTCAAGTGTGGATTGCCACGCTTGGCTCGCAATGACGTTAGCGGCCAAGAAGTTCGCGCACTGTGGTCATGTAGCCTTTTTGAATAAGATGCCTTATATACGAAGAACTCACGCGCTCTTCACTGCCGTCGGCTTGGGTGTAATAAACAGGGTCTACAAAAATTGTCTGAATGCCGGCTTGTGCTGCCCAGTACTTTATTGCCTGAGTATCTGTTGCACCCTTGTAACCGCAGCGGAAATCTATACCTTCGGCAAGGAGCTTCATATTTAATTTCTGTACAAGAAGGTCAAGGAAAGTCACACCTTTCATCGAAGCAAATTCCTGGTCAAAGTCTACGACAATTACAAAGTCAATTCCAATTCCTTCAAGCAGTTTAAGGCGCTCATCGAGTGTAGAAATGTCACCTGCATAGTCATCGGCATGTTTAAGGGCTGGCAACGGGCGTTTAAAAGTAATAACGCCACTGGCAAAGCCTTGAGCTTTACATTCTTCTACAAGCTTATTAAGCAAAAAGCGATGACCTAAATGAAGGCCGTCAAAGCTGCCTGTAGAAATACCCGTGCCCTGCTTAAAAAAATGGGTTTGAGAAAAATCATCTAAAGTCTGAGGCGACCAGTCAAAAACTGTCATATTCTATTACTAGAATACAAGATTTGGTATAGTGAACGCAATACCCATTTTAGCGTATGGAACTACTCCTATTTGTTCAAATCCAAGTACTCCGCCCTCTAATGTCATGCACAAGAAATCCTGGAGCTGCACATCAACTCCACCGGCAAATTTATAAACAAATAAAGTGTCATATTCTTTATTATTTCTATCATGTCTTTTTGAATAGTTATTTTGAAAAGCAGCACCTATATTTGCCAAGGCATAAAAATTTGGAGGTGTGCCGGCAGTACGAGGTCTAACATTAAGACCAAGACCAATTGTAAATAAAGAAATCTCTCCGTCAAAATCTTTTGAATCAGTAGGAACAGAAAACCATGAATAATCAACTTGTGTAAACATCCAGGTTGTATATGGAAAAGAAAAATAACCTTCAAGCTGGAAGCCTGCCCTGTCATCGTCAAGAAATTCAGGAGCAAGCGCATAACCAATATTCAAACCTAAATTACATCTTGCACCACCGCCATTCCTCTGATCATAAAGCTTGTCCACACTTTTGCGGATTTTTACATCTTTTCCGGTTTTTACTTCGTCATACTCAACAAAGTTTTCAGTTTTATTTCCATCTTTTTTTTCATCTTTCTTTGTTGATTTTTTTGTGTCTGTTGAAGTTGTTGTTTCTGCATAAGCTGCGCTTTGTTTATAATAGGAAATATCAACAGCAGGGTTTACAGAGAATCTGTATGAAGACTTAGCAGGCTGAATTGTCTGAACAACCTTTCCGCTTACTGTATCGATAAATCTGAATTCATATAAAGTCATCTTATACATTGAAGGATACATATCTGGCATTGCTTCAATTGAGTAATCAATTTCAAGTGTAACTGCAGGAACATTGCGGCGGAACATATAGTCATACAAATCTACAGTATCAAGATAATCGTTCCAGGCAGAAGTATTACCGGCAGTTGGAGAAACAGGATTTTTACCGGATACATTTCTATAACTGATGTTTGCATTCTGACCAAAGATTTTTACATCATTGATGAATAATGAAACTGTTGTATCCCATTCATATTTATCGCCGGCATAGTTTCCAATATCAAGAATACGGTCATCTTCTATAGAAGAAATTGTTCTGCGTGTGCTAAGCTTAGCAAGATCATTCTGAATATCTTTATAAAGAGAATCTTCCTGTGCTGTAGTTTTTCCCTGAATCTTACGTAAATCTTCAAGTGCTTTTGATTCAATTTCGCTTCTGATCTGCTGTTTGCGCTCGTTACGCATCTTTTTTACTGCAGGAAGCATGTTTCCTTTAGCATCTGTTTCACCATTACGAAGAGGTTCTGCATCTATAGCTTCACATTGAGCCTTATAATCATCATTTGCAGCCTGTTTAATAAGCTTTTCCTGATTCAGAACGCTTGAGTGAATATCGTACATTGCCTGTTTTTTAGCTTCTATTACTGCAATCTGATTATCAACAGAAAGTGAATCAATTTTTTGCTGGCGTACAAGTTTTGCCTGCTTTTCGGCCTGAGCTGCAGCCTGTTCAATTTTTTCACGCTGGGCTGCTGTTCGTACTTTCTGCTGCTCCTGGTCTTCCAGAAGTCTCTGCTTCTGAAGGCGTAATCGTTCAAGACGTTCTTCGGCAATCTGTTTCTGCTGGTCTGCAAGAGCCTTTTCTGCTTCGAGTTTTGCCTTGCGTGATTCAGCATCAAGTTCTGTAGAAAGAGAAACTTCCTTTAACTGTTTTTCAAGTTCCTTTTGTTTCTTTTCATACTTATTAACTTCTTCTTCGGTAATTGTAATCTGCTCATTGTCTGACAATTCTTCACCCTTAAGAAGAACATACCTGTCAATAGAAGAAAGTTTTATTCCAAGATCATCACAGAGTTTTACAGTTACTTTATTTACAGAAGACCCTGCTCCTTCAAAAAGGCTTACCGGTTCAGCCACACTGTCTGTAGTAACAGAAGAAAGGCGTACCCCTGTTGTAAGATTTGTAAGATTTACCGAAAGAATATATTTACCATTTGCCTTTGTGATTGTAGAGAAAACACCAATTTCGGCAGAAACAAGTTTTCCAATTTCTATACTTGTTTCCTGATCATGGGTGTAGCTTTCTGCTTTCTGCTGAATTCCTTTTATCTGTTCTTCATTCTGAATATCTACAAGCTGATATGTTGTATAATCATTGAAATTTGCTTCAAGCCTGCGCCTTACCGAAGAAGGAATCCAGTTCTTTTCATCTTCTGTAAGTCCTTCGCTTGTCGGATTAAAAATTGCAATTCTTTTTCCGGCAGCAGATAATACCATTGAGGCACTTAATAAAATAATCAAACATAAAACAGTCTTTTTCATAGTTATTCACTCAACCCCATAGTTGATTTAAAATCATCGGCAAGCTCCCTTTGTAAAAGTTCTGCTATACCGTCACACGCACTTTTTTTAGCTTTTGATTCATTATATGATAAAACTTTGTCCATTTTATTTTCATAAACATACAAAGTTCTTTCCTGCGATTTTACTATTATTTTAACAGAAGGAAAATATACAAAAAGCTCATCTTCCTTCACTTCATTGTAATCTATTACAGTTTGTACTATATAATATGATTTCTGTTCGTTATCATTCGTGGCAAAGCCCATTTGTGTAAAGATTCCGTTTACTGTAGAAGAAATTGTTCCGCCAAAATCGCCTGTAGTTGTTACACACATTACACAATTGTTCTTTTCTTTTTGAACAAGGCCTGGAATTGACGCTATAACAGCTCTGTCTGTAGCAAAAGCTTCGTCTGTAAGCTTTTTCGAAAGCATTGTTGCACGGTAAAGGCTTGCAAGGAATACTTCTGAGGCAGTTTCTGTCTGACTATAGATTTTTATGCGTTCAAGAGGCTCTTTTGTTTCCTGAGCAAGCTGGAAAATGCTGTAAAAGCTGTTTTTATTGTCACGAACAAGCGGTTCATACTGATTCCATGCATCTTTTCTATTAATATGTGCACAGCAGTACCATTTGTTTTCGCGTCCAAGGAAGTACGGTTCTTCTGTTTCAAGTGCAAATAAATTAAGATCTGTATAAGTTACTACGCTTGATTTTACAGTTCTGTCAACTTTTCCAGGGTCATTTGTAGTATTGTAAGTATAAGTTTCGCCTTCAATAAGTGATTTTACAGTTGTATTAAAATAAGAAGCCAGCTGTGCAATTGCATTATTCCTGGCCTCTGCAGCCGTAGTTCCAGTTCCAAGTTGTGCCAGATACAAAGAATCAGGAAAAACTTCCTTCTTATTAGTAATCCACTCCGGCTCCGGTATAACAACAGTTTCCTTCTTAGGCTTAGAAGCACAGGAAACAAATAACACAAGAATACTTAATAATATGAAAAAAAGAGAATTTTTCGTAATAAATTTATTTGTCATATGCTGCATATACATATATAATAAATTTATAAGAAAAAAGATACAAGAAATTTGAAAAAAAATATGAATGATACTATTAAAACCAATTGAAAACAGATAGCGGAGCGAAATCGTGACACAAAACTGCTCTTAGGTCTGCCGAGCGAAGCGAGTTTAATCTTTCTTTGCAGACCTAAACTGCTGTTTTGGGGCACGATTCCGCGGGAGCAATCTGTTTTCCAGATGATGGCATTTTATTCATTTCAATTTTTTTAATTTCTTGACATTTTTCTTTAATAGAATTAAACTTATTAAGTATTATTAAATATTTGTACTGCGGAGGTACTTTTATGGCAACAAAAAAAGAACTCGATTGGGGAAACTTACCTTTTGGTTACATGGAAACATCAAAAAGCTTTGTTTGTAACTACAAAAAAGGAAAATGGGATGCTGGAAAGCTTACAACTGACCACACCGTAACAATTAATGAATGTGCAGGCGTCCTTCAGTATGCACAGACTTGTTTTGAAGGACTTAAAGCATATAGAACAGAACATGGCGACATCGTTACCTTCCGTCCTGATTTGAACGCAGAACGAATGGAAAATTCATGCAAGCGCCTTGAAATGCCTGTATTCCCGAAAGACCGCTTTATTGAAGCAGTTCTTAAGACAATCAAAGCAAATAAAGAATGGGTTCCACCTTATGGAAGCGGTGCTACCCTTTATATCCGTCCATATATGTTTGGTTCAAACGCTGTAATTGGTGTAAAACCAGCTGATGAATATCAGTTCCGTATTCTTGTTACACCAGTTGGACCATATTTCAAAGGCGGCGTAAAGCCAATTAAAGTTCGCTTGAGTGATATGGACCGTGCTGCTCCTCATGGAACAGGTGATATCAAAGCCGGATTGAACTATGCTATGTCTTTGCACAATATTGTAGACGCTCACAAGTGCGGATATGCAGAAAATATGTATCTTGATCCTGCAACTCACACATATCTTGAAGAAACAGGTGGAGCAAACATCATTTTCATCACAAAAGACGGAAAACTTGTTACTCCTAAGTCTGATTCTATTCTTCCTTCTATTACAAGACGCTCATTGCTCATCGTAGCAAAGAAATACCTTAAGATGGAAGTTGAAGAGCGCAAGATCAACAAAAATGAACTTGGAAAATTCGTAGAATGCGGTCTTTGTGGTACTGCAGCAGTTATTTCTCCTGTTGGCCAGATTGATGACCACGGAAAATCAATTATCTACAATAAAGGTAAGCAGGAAATGGGTCCTAAGTTGAAGGAAATCTATGATACTTTGACAGGTATTCAGATGGGACGTATTCCAGCTCCTGAGGGATGGATTTACACTATATAATTCAATCTTATAACTGGATTGCCACGCTGCGCTCGCAATGACGTGGACAAAAAAAAGGCACGTTCTTAAATGACGTGCCTTTTTTATTTTATTTTGCATCTACTGCTTCACTACCCTTGGCTTTTGGATTTGGATTTGTTCCCTTGCGCAGGAATGCATCCTTGTAGCCATATGCCTTGAATCGTGCAAGAACTGTTCCGTATTCATCAAGTGTTACAGGACCAACAAGTACCTGTTTAGAACCGTTAGCTGTTGGAACAATTGTAATAGGATACTTTGTTCCATATTTGTTTACAATCTCAAGAATGTTTTCATTGTCGCGCAATGTTGCAATCTGGATGTAATACTTTTCGGCTTCAAGTTCATTCAGGCTTTCAATCATAAACTTATCGTAGCTTGTTTCATTTCCTGTTGAAGCTGGCTGAACAACTACAGTTTCAATATCATTATCGATATTTACTACATTGTTCAAAACATCAGGAATCAAAGCTTCTTCTGTTTCTTCCTCTTCCTCATAAACCGGAGGATTATCATCAGCTGGAACAAGAACTATAGCATCGTATTCTTCTTCATCATCAAGAACTTCAGGTTCATCGCTCCAATCCTCTTCTTCCGGAATTACTTCATCTTCAGGAATCTCTTCAACAGGTTCCTCTTCAACCGGTTCTTCCTCTACAAATTCTTCATCACCGAATTCTTCTTCTTCAAATTCCGGCTCTTCATAAGCTTCTTCTTCAGGTTCTTCTGCAGGCGTTTCTTCTACAGGTTCTTCCTCTTCTGGAATATCATCAAGAGTTTCATCATCAATGAATTCTTCTTCCTCTGCAGGAACATCACCTGGTTCATCATCTGTGAATTCTTCCTCAATAGGTTCTTCTGCCGGTTCTTCAACAGGAGCTTCTTCAGCGATTTCCTCTTCTACAGGTTCTTCTTCTGCAGGAATTGTTTCGAATTCTTCTGCAGGTTCTTCATCTGTAGGAAGATCTTCAAGTTCATCATCCTTGAATTCTTCGTAAACAACAGGAGTTTCTTCCTGAACAGGAGCTTCTTCTACAGGCTCTTCTACTGCAGGAGTTTCTTCTATATATTCAGGTTCTTTTTCTTCTTCAAAATCGTCTTCGAAGTATTCTGGAAGTGCTTCGTCATCAAAATATTCATATTCTGTAACAGGCTCTTCTTCTACAGGTTCTTCGATTGGCTTTGAATAGATTTCTTCTTTTGGCTGTGTTGCTGGAACAGTTTCTTTTTCATCAAATACCGGTTCTTCCCATTCCTCTTCATAAACAGGTGCAGTAACACCTTCTGCAGGTTCAGAATATGGAATATCTTCTACAACAGGTTCCGGTTCTTTTACTGGTTCTTTTACTGGTTCTTTTACAGGTTCCTTTACCGGTTCAACAACAGGCTCTTCCTTTGCAGGAGCAGCAGTGCCATTTGAAGCAATTACAGCTGAACCATATACTCTTTCGTCCTGATTTGAACGCTTTGTGATTTTTACGATATTATTTGAATTCTTGTTAATGCCAATTGCTGCAGCTGCTTCTGGAGAAAGCATGATTGCTACACCTTCAGAAGGATCAAGTGCTCCAATTACAAGAATATCAATTGTTGCGTCACCTGTAATGTTTGTTACACTGATAATATCACCAGGGAGATAACCTACAGTCTTTGCAAATAATCCTTCAGGGAATACTCCAGGCTCTACTACTACAGCTCTACCATCCAGAGACGGGCTAAAGGATGCCAGTACAAAGCATCCTGCAATAATAAATCCGAGTTTTAGTATATTCTTAATCAATCTGCTTTCTTTCAATTTGTTTTTCATACCCGCCCATCCTTATGCTTTAATTGATTTCAAGACTTTCGAAATCTCTGATATTAATTTGGAAGAAACATTTTTCAAACCCTTTTCATCATAGGTTTTGACAGCACTTTCAAACGAACTCTCTTTTATAACCTTTCCGGTTGCTACCGAAGAAATTGACCAATTAACTGTATGCAGTGAATTTCCATAATATAGTTTGATTTGAACAAAATAATCAGAAGAGCCTTCGTAAGCGTCGCCCATTGCCTTGTTGAACAAAATCACATCATCACTGGCAGAACTTGAAACAACAGCAGGCGAATTTGTGATTATATAGCCTGTTTCAAAGAACCCTGCAAGAAGTTCATCTTCAATTACAAGAGAATCCTCTGTAACAGTATCTGTTCTGTCATCATGCTGAACAATCTGCAGCTGAATCTGCTTAGCAAAACAGAAGTTAGCGCACATAAAAAGGCAAGCGATTAAGATTATATGTTTAATTTTCCCCATAGTATCACCCCATAAACAATATAGGTTTTATACTTGTTTTTCGGTCTTTATAATGAGTGAGTTTAGGAAAAAAAATAATTTTTAAAAGAAAAAATAAAACCTACTCCCGTGGGAATCTGCGGTCTCCTGCAGGCTGAGCAATTTTTTTCTTGATAAAATCCTGCGGTTTGCTACGCAAATCCTCGGATTTTCTCGTTGGCATCCGCCAAAAATTCTCAGAAGCAGGAGCCCACAGCTTCCCACTCCGTAGGTTTTATTTTTTGAGTCTTTTTATTATGTTTTTTCCTATACTCTCAATTCTAATTGCGAATTTTACGGTTTTGTGTTAATATTTTAAGAAGGGTTGGGACATGGATAAAAGGATTTATATAATCGGTGCTGGTTTTGCAGGACAAACCATCGCTGATGACATTAAACGAAAAAAAATCTTCGGAAAAGTTAATGCGTTTTTAGATGATGATAAAAACATCATCGGGTCTACTATTGACGGCATTCCTGTTCTTGGGCCGATTGACAGCGTTACTTCTATCCTTTCTAACTCTGATTTAGACGAAGCAATCATTGCAATTCCTTCTGCCCCAACTGAACGAATCCGTGAAATATACGAAACTCTTGTAAAAAACGGCTTTAACCATATAAAAATCCTTCCGGGAATAAGCCAGGTAATAGAAGGAACTGCTCACCTTGTTCAAACACGTGAAATTGATCCGCTTGATATCCTTGGACGAACCCCAATTGCTATCTCGCTCAAAGAAAGCTTGAATTATCTTCGCGGAAAGCGTGTTCTTATTACTGGGGCCGGCGGTTCAATCGGTTCTGAGCTTGCACGTCAGCTTTTGAGTGGTGGTGCTGAACGACTTTACTTACTTGGGCACGGTGAAAACTCTATATGCCAGATTTTCCGTGAACTTAAAGTGCTTCAGACAGAAGGAGTCGGCGAAAAAGCAACAGTTGTTCCTATTATTGGAGACATGCGCAACAAAGAATACATGGATTTCATCATCAAGCAGACAAAGTGTAATGTAATATTCCACTGCGCTGCCTACAAGCATGTCCCTATGATGGAAGAAAATCAGGTTGCGGCAATTGAAAACAATGTATTCGGAACAAAAAATCTTTTGGACGCAGCGATCAAACATCATGTAGACCGCTTTGTTCTTATTTCTACAGATAAGGCAGTTGCACCTGTAAGCGTATATGGCGTTTCAAAAATGCTATGTGAAAAGCTTGTGCTTGAATATGCAAAAAAGGCAGATAAAAATCAGGCTGTGATGTTTGTAAGATTCGGAAACGTTCTTGGAAGCCGTGGTTCAATTCTTCCGCTTTTCCAGAGTCAGATAAAAACAGGCGGACCAATCACAGTTACAGATGAAAAAATGGAACGCTTCTTTATGACAATCCCTGAAGCCTGTTCGCTTGTACTTCAGACAGGCGGCGTTGGCAAAAACGGTCAGTCATATCTTCTTGATATGGGCGAGCCAATAAAAATAATCGACCTTGCAAAACAGATAATTCAGTTCAGTGGCCTTGAACCATATAAAGACATTGATATAAAAATCGTAGGCGCCCGCAAGGGTGAACGACTCATTGAACCGCTTTGGCTCAAGGAAGAAAATCCAACTGCTACAAAATATCCAAAAATTCTTCAGCTCGAAAATAAAGATTATGAAGAAGGCAGACTGGACGCCTTGCTTCAAAAGCTCTACCCTATCTGCTTTTATACACAGGGTCAGGAATCAGATTTCCGCAACAAAGAAAAACTCGTTAAGCTTTTGTGTGATGACTGCAAGAGCCTCAAGGATTTTTACGAAGAAATAAAAACAGACGGTCAAAAAAGGACGGACATATTATGAGTGATCAAACAAGCATAAAAGTTCCATTTCATAAAGCTGCAATTACAAAGGCAGAAGAAGAAGCCGTTCTTGATGTACTTCGTTCAGGCTGGCTCACAACAGGAAAGTATGCGCTTGAATTTGAAAAAAAGTTTTCTGAAGTTGTAAGTAAAGGCGATGAAGGAACTGGCCGCGCACCGGTTATCAGTCTTGCGGTAAACTCAAATACTTCGGGAATGATTTTAGCAATGGAAGCCTGTGGTGTACGAGCTGGAACTTATGTAATCACAACTCCCTACACTTTTGTTTCTACTGCTGCCTGTGCAAGACATCTTGGCGCCGACGTCCTTTTTGCAGACGTAGAAAAAAACACCTATAGTATTGACCCTGAAAAAATTGAAATAATCCTGCAAACCGCAGCATCTCAAGGAAAAACTGTAAAAGCAATTGTTCCTGTTCACATTGCAGGAAATGTTTGTAACATGGAACGCATTGTTGAACTTGCAAAAATATATTCAACACCGCAGAACAAAATCAGTGTAATAGAAGATGCAGCACACTCCTTCCCGTCGCCGACTAAACTTGGCTATGCCGGAACAATAGGAGACGCCGGAGTCTTTTCTTTTTATGTAACAAAGACAATCACAACTGCAGAAGGCGGAATGGTGTGCACCCGCGACCCTGAACTTGCCCGCCGCATGACTGTTATGCGCATGCACGGAATGGACCGTACAACCTGGGACCGCTACACTTCTCCACGCGCTTCGTGGGAATATGATATTATTGCACCAGGCTACAAATTCAACCTGCCTGATGTTCTTGCCGCAATAGGCGTTTGCCAGGTAGACCGTGCATGGCTTTTTTATGAACAGCGCAAGGCAATTGTAGACATGTACAACAAAGCATTTGCAGACTTTGATTTTATTGAGCTTCCACCAGATGGACCAGGCAACAGCTGGCACTTGTACCTTATGAGAATTGTGCCTGAAAAATTGAAAATCACACGCGAACAGTTTGCAAAAAAAATGCAGGAAGCAGGACTTGGCATTTCTGTTCACTTTATTCCAATCTTTCATTTTACTTACTGGCGTGAGCTTTACCCAGATTTCACTGCTGAAAATTTCCCGAATGCAGAGTCGCAATATAACAGGACAATTTCAATTCCACTCTACCCTGATATGACAAAAGAACAGGCAGAGCTTGTAATTGAAACAGTTAAAAAAATAGGAATGGAAAATCATGCCTAAAAAAGAAGAAACAGTAAAACAAAGAAAACGCTCCATGGAAGCAACCGGCTTTTACAGTGATGCAAGCCGCGAGGGAACTTTGTTTGCTGTTCTTGTAAGAAGTCCTGCCGCAACTGGAAAAATCAAAGGAGTTACAATACCGGAGCTCCCGGAAGGTTATTATCTTTTTACTGCACAGGATATTCCCGGAAACAAAAAAGTTCTTGTAAATAATCAGGAATGGAAAATTTTAGGTTATGATGATGTTTCGTACAGCGGCGAACCTGTTGGTATTTTATGCGGACCAGACGAAAACAAAGTCCTAGAGCTTCTTGAAAATGTTTCTGTAAACTTTGATATTGATTCTCTTGAATCTGCTCTTAAAAAAGCAATGAAGCATCACAAGCGTCCTGTTGTAAATCTTTCAAAAATGAGCGACCTTACTTCGTTTGTTTCAGAAATCAATGAGCTTCCTTCGCTTGATACAGTTATTGATAACAGGCGCGTTGAACAGAATGTAGAAGAACAGGTTGCATACCGCGAAATAAAAACAGGCATGTTCCTGAAAAAAAGCATACCACAAGCCGAAAAAAAGCTTTTTGAAAATACCCAGGATTACATAACAGAACAAAACTGGGAACTTACATTCCTTCCGCCTCTTTGGAAAGAAACCTGCGGCTCATTCTGCTGGAAAGAAGGAAAATATCTTCACATTTCGGCTCCCACAAGATGGACAACCCATCTTATGTCAACTGTTTCACGGGTACTTGATATTCCTGCAGAAAATATAATAGTTCATAAAACAAAAACCTCCGGTGTTTTTTCAAAAGGACTCTGGAGAACTTCTGTTGTTTCTGCACAGGTTGCACTTGCCTCTTTCCTTACATCTAAACCAGTAAAGCTTGTTCTTACTCAGGAAGAACAGGATTCTTATATGGCACCTGGTGTAGATACAAATATCACCTATAAAACTGCAGTTACACCGGAAGGCATTTTAAGCGGTGTTTCTGTAATCATAGATTTTGATGTTGGCTGTTTTAATCCTTTTGCTCAGGAAATTGCAGACAGAATGTCTATTGTTGCCTGCAATTATTATAAGCCTAAAAATGTTCATATAATTACAAAGGGACATACTTCTAAAAAGCCACCTACTTCAATCTGTCTGCGCGGAATTGATTCCCAGATCTTCTTTGCAATAGAAAATCAGATGCAGAAAATTGCAGAACAGACAAACCTTCTTCCGGAAGAGCTTCGTAAAATAAATATTCAAAACAAAGATAATAAATATCCTTTTGTTTTTGATTTTGATTCACAGAACGCAACTGAATGTTTTTCTAAAGCAGTACAGATTAGTGATTTTAACAGAAAGTATTCATCGTACAACATGGATGCTATAGACCGCATTCAGGAAAACAGCAATCCGTTCTTTGCCCTTCCTTTGCGCGGAATTGGAATTGCAAACTCCTTTAATGTTTCTGATTTTTACGGAACAACAAGCTTTGAAGCAAACTGCAAAGTAGAAGTTACGCTTTTACAAAATGAACACATTGTAATTCATGCACTTAATCCTTCGCAGGGCATTCAGGAAATCTGGAAAAAAACAGCGGCCGATATTTTAAAAATCAAAAAGGAAAATATCACAATTGATTCTGAATTTGATTTTGCAGATTTACCGGACACTCCGGAAGATGCAATTAATTCAATCAGTAATGTAAATGAACTTATAAAAAAAGCCTGTTTGGATATTGAGAAAAAACGCTTTCATGAAGCTCTGCCAATTTCTGTAAAAAAAGCACAATCTGCTACACTTAAGAAAAACTGGAATAACGAAACTTTTAGCGGCACTCCTTTTGGACCAGCTTCTTTTGCTACAGCAGTCGTTGAAGTTGAACTCGATACCTACACTTACAATGAACGAATAAAAGGAATATGGCTTGTAATTGATTGTGGTGAACTGTTTGATAAACGCGCTGCCCTTCGTGCAATCCGTCTTGAAATTCAGCAGCAGCTTGAAATGCTTGTAAAAGATAAATCTATTCCTTGTGATAACATAACAATCAGTTTTATTGAATCAAAAAATAAAGCAGGACAGATTGGTGACCTTGTAAGAAACACTCTTCCGGCAGCCTTCTCTTCTGCACTTTCACTTGCGCTTGCAACTCAGCTTACAAAGCTTCCTTGTACAGAAAAACAGATTTTTGAACTTATTAAAAAGCGTGAAACACGAGCGGAGGATAAAGAATGAATGTACCTGTAATTCTAAACGGAAACAAAACAATTCTTGAAGCACCCGCAGACGAAACCCTTATGTCGGTTTTACGAAGGATTGGTTGTGCAAGTGTAAAATGCGGCTGTGGTCAGGGAACGTGCGGCTCGTGTACAGTTTTATTAAATGATAATCCTGTTGCAACCTGTAAAATTCCACTTGGCATAATTCAAAACGCAGATATTGTAACTCTTGAATATTTTGAACGTACAAAAGAATATTCAATTATCATGAAAGGTTTTGAACTTGCAGGAATTAAACTTTGCGGTTTGTGTGATTCCGGAAAAATATTTTCTGCATATCAGTTAGTAAAGCTTAACAAGATTCCAACCCGAGATGAAATTTATGAACAGGTACGAAGCTTAGCTCCTTGCTGTACAGACTTAAACACCCTTATAAACGGAATTATTCTTGCATTGGAAATCCGCGATAACGGAATTGAAAAAGCTACAAGAAAGGCCGGGAGAATATAATGAAATCTATTTTATTTGCAAAAAACATTTCGGAATTATTCTTCCAGCTCAAAAACAACAAGGAATTAACAGTTATAGGCGGCTGCACCGAGCTTGATGAGCTTCCTGAAAAATCTATTTCTGTATATGGAATTCCAGATCTTTCACGAATCACAAGACATGAACGATTTTTAGAAATTGGACCAGGAGCTACTCTTGCGCAGATTCTTTCAATCGGACAGACACACCTTCCAGCTGTTTTGTACGAAGCAATTTTGAGTATTGCAAATCCTATTGTAAGAAACATGGCAACAATTGGCGGTAATATCTGTACAGAAGGACTTAAGCATACTTTGTTTGCACCGCTCCTTGCATTAGATACTAAGCTTGAATTCAGAAATCAGACAGAAACAAGAATTGAACCTTTGCAGACTTTTAAGAAAGTTCCGGAAGGTTTTGTACTTACAGATATACGTATTCCGCTCATGTACCCGGAAGTTTCAATTTTCAGAAGAATCGGTCCTGAGCACCAGATTACACAGCATTCGGCTTCGTTTGTATTTTTGGGAGACACAGAGCGCAACTCTCTTGTAGATGTAAAGCTTGCATTTGCAGGTCCGTTTGTATTCCGCAGCAAGAATCTTGAAAACTCACTTATTGGTCACCGCCTGCCGCTTACAAAAAAAGATGTTGATGAAATTCAGAGCATGGTTGAACAGGAATTTGACAAAGCCTCTACCGACCAGATGATAAGTAATGTTGTAAGACAGCAGTTCTTGAATTTAACACGTTATAGTTTTGAACAATTAACTTAGAGATCCCGAAACAAGTTCGGGATGACAAGTCACCTTATGAACATACAATCTCCATAAGAAAAGAATCTGTATTTATTATCCACGGCGGTTTTGTAGGCAGACAAAATATGCTCTCGTCCTGCAAAGGCACTTACGAGCATAATGAGTGTACTTTCCGGGGTGTGGAAGTTTGTGAACATTTTATCTACAACCTTAAACTTATAGCCGGGATACATAAAAATGCTTGTAGATGATGTACCGGGGCGAACAAAATTGCCTTCACTGGCACTCTCAAGCGTTCTTACACTTGTAGTTCCTACCGCAAGTACAGGTCTGCCTTCACGCTTTGCCTTATTAATTGCTTCTGCTGTTTCTACAGGAATTGTATACCATTCTTCGTGCATTTTGTGGTTTTCAATGTTTTCTTCGCGCACAGGAAGGAAGGTTCCAAGACCTACATGCAGGGTTACGAAAACACGTTCAATTCCTTTTGCATCAAGACGGGCAAGCATTTCTTTTGTAAAATGCAAGCCTGCTGTAGGGCAAGCTGCTGACCCAGTATCTGTTGCATAAACATTCTGGTAACGTTCGCTGTCTTCTTCTGTATCTCCACGACGGATATACGGCGGGAGTGGAATATGTCCGTTTCGTTCAAACCAGTCTTCATCAATTGCAAAATCAAACTTGAGCGCACGGAATTCTGTACCGGCATTTCCTTCGTGTTCAACAATCTGGGCAACAGTTCCATCAGGAAATTTATAATGCATTCCAGGCTTCTGCTTTTTTGCAGACTTTACCATTGTATTCCAGATGCAGCATTCCTTGTCTATTGTATTAAGAAACATAAACTCAGTTTCGCGGCCTGTTGTTTCTTTAATTCCATAAACGCGGGCACGACGAACACGGCTGTTATTAAAAACCATAAGAGTGCCGGGCTCAATTAAATCTGGAAGGTCGTCCATCATGTGATGCTCAACCTCGCCGGTCACTCTATTTAAAAGCATAAGTTTATCCTGTCCACGCACTCCACTCGGGTGCTGCGCAATCAAATCTTCAGGCAGGTCAAAATTAAAATCGGATGTAAGCATAAAGAGGATTGTAACATAAATAATTAAGAATGGGAATTTAGGCCTTTAACCAGCCTGCTTCTACTGCGTGGTCTATATTCTTTTCTACCCACTTATAAACTTCAGGCATAAACTCTTTTACTATTGCCATGCGTTTTTCTACATTGGCACGACAGGTGTCGCTTCCTATCCAGGTATGCCCCTGTGTCAAAGTATTGTGTAAAAATGGCTGGAGACGGTCCATACAGGCAGCATATTTTGCATCGTTTGTTTCCATAGCATCAAACTCTTCCCAAAGAGCACGAAGTTCACTTCCCTGTTCATCCGGCAACTGAGCGAAAAGTTTATCGGCTGCGGCAGCTTCACGCTGGGCTTTATCTTTGTTAGCTTCAGGATCATAGGCAAAGGTGTCGCCTGCATAAATTTCTATCAGGTCGTGAACAAGACACATTTTAGCAGCACGTTCTATATCTACCGGAGCTACGCAGTATTCCTTAAAATACAAAGCCATTACCGCAATGTGCCAGGAGTGTTCTGCATCGTTTTCGCGTCTGCTTCCGTCTACCAGCATGGTACGGCGGAGAATGCCTGTCATTTTGTCAATTTCGGCAGTAAATTTCAGCTGCTGGTCCAGGCGAACATTATTACTTGGAATAAAATCTTCAATACCCATAATTAAAATAAGCTTCCCTGTGCACCGCCATCTTTTGAATCACTTGCATGGGTGAGTCCAAGATGTGTATATGCTTTTTCTGTTACCATACGGCCCCGCGGAGTTCTCTGAAGCAAACCGCACTGAATTAAATAAGGCTCGTAATAATCTTCCAGGGTGTCCATACTTTCACCGATTGAAATTGCAAGAGTTTCTGCTCCAACAGGACCACCACCAAAGTTTTCTATAATTGAACGAAGAATTTCCCTGTCGTATTTTTCAAGACCAATTCCGTCAATTTCAAGACGGCGTAGTCCATCATCTACAATATCAACTGTAATTGTGTTGCTTCCTGCAACCTGAGCAAAGTCTCGCATACGGCGAAGGACTCTGTTTGCAACACGAGGAGTCCCTCGGCAGCACTGTGCTAAAAGCATGGCAGCGTCAGGTTCAATTGAAACCTCTAAAATTGCAGCAGAACGTTTTATAATAGAAGCAAGTTCTTCCTGTGTATAAAATTCAAAACGTGGAATAAATCCAAAGCGCGAACGAAGCGGTGAGCTTACACTACCCGCCTTTGTAGTTGCACCAACCAGAGTAAACGGCGGAATAGGAATACGTACAGTTCTTGCTGCTGCACCCTGACCAATAATCCAGTCAAGTTCAAAATCTTCCATTGCAATGTAAAGCATTTCTTCAATTGCAGGCTTTAATCGGTGGATTTCGTCTATAAAGAAAACTGTGCGTGGAGTAATCGTACTTAAAATACCAGCCAGGTCTTTTGGCTTATCAAGCGCAGGTGCCGAAGTTACCTTAAAATCTACACCAAGTTCGTGTGCTGTAATCTGTGCAAGAGTTGTTTTACCAAGTCCCGGAGGTCCAATAAGCAGCAGATGATCCAGCGGCTCTTCGCGGAGTTTTGCAGCTTCTATAAATGTAGAAAGATTTTTCTTTACGCTTTCCTGACCTAAAAAATCGGCAAGACGTGTCGGGCGCAGCTTGTTATCCTGTTCATCAAAAGAGTCTTTTAAGTCTGCACGAACAATAGCAGAAAAATCAGTTGAAAAATCTTCATCGTTTTGCATAGTCTAATTATAACCTCTTTAAGCTAACTCCACAATTGCGCGTCGGAACAGAATATCCTCACGTTCCTTCTGATTCTTTGCAGTAAACGCTGCATCTGTACCAAGCTGTTCAACAAGCTGTGCAACCTTCTGCTCTACAGTGCGCTTATCATAACCCATGCTTACAAGAGACTGAACAACATCGGCATAAGGAGTAGCCGCATCAACACGGACAACAGTTCCTGCACTTTCACTTATCTTGAGTTTGCCTTTAAGAGTAAGCATCATTTTACCTGCAGTCTTTTTCCCAACACCAGGAATCTTTTCGAGCATTTCAAGATCTTCATTTTCAAGAACTTCAAGCAGGCGGCCGGAAGAAACAGAACTCATTATTTTAAGCGCACCCTTAGGACCAACGCCGTCAACCTTCAATAAATCAAGAAAAACAGAACGCTCATCGGCAGTTGCAAAGCCGTACATTGTCATAAGCTGGTCTGTATGCTGAAGCCATGTAAAAACACGTGCCTCGCTGCCAACAACTCCAAGCATATCAAGGTTTGAATCTGGCACACATAAATCCCATTCAACACCATTTGTATCTAAAAAAAGCTGCTTTGGAAATTTACCGGTTATTATACCTGTTAAAGAGTTGAACATTTGGTCTCCATTTTCTTCTTTATTATTCCCTATTTTTATGTTAAAATCAATTATGCGTTGGATTTATCACTACGATATCGCTGCATTTTTTATATCTCTAGTAATTCTTTTTAATCTTTTTGTTTCACAAAGAATAAAAACCAGAGTTTCTAAAGCATTTAAAATCCTTGCAATCGATTTATTTTTTGCAACTATATTCGATATCATCACAATCTATACAATCAGCCGTTACGAACTGTGCCCTATCTGGCTTAATTATGTTTTAAACATCCTTGCACTTCTTACTTATAACAGTCTTCCTGTTTGTTACATAATCAGTATTATGTACGGCTCAATGAATGAAGAACAGGATTTTACTATTACTCAAAAGCTGTTCATTTCAATTCCATTCTGCGCTGCTGCCTTTTTAATAATTACAACTCCTATTACAAAAGCAATCATCTATTTTACTCCAGACGGCCAGTACGCTATTGGTTCAACTTTCAATATTCTTATAGTCATTGGTTTTGTTTATCTTATTATGGTAGTTGTTTATGGCATATCAAAACGAAAATCACTGCGTACAGAACAGACAATCACAATTATTGTTTATACAGTAACTACAATCGCAGCTCTTATAATCAGTAATATCTGGACAAGACTCCTTGTTCCTCTTTTCTTTGCATCACTTTCTATTCTTGTTACTTATCTTTCGCTAGATAATCCTTCTGAATATAAAGATCCTATAATGGATATTTATAATAAAAAAGCCTTTATGTTTACAACTGCAGAATTTTTTAATACACACAAAAAATTTACAGTTCTGGGTATTCAAATAGAAGGAATTACATATTTAAACGAAACACTTGGTTACAACAATTTCAATAAAATTCTTATAAAGATTGCCAGAAAGGTTTGCGGAATCTGTGGTAAAAACAATGTCTACAGGCTTTCGGGAAGCAAAATGGCAATTGTTTTCCATAGTGATGACAAAAATAAAGATGATAAATTTCTTGAACTGCAGCTGCTGTTTTCTCAGAGCATAAAGATTTCTGAAATAGAAGTTTCTCCAAAAGTAAAAATGGCAACCTTTGAATGCCCGGAAGCAGCAGATAATTATGTAAAACTCAATGATATGATTTTTGATACGCTCAATTCTTCTGAAATTGAAAGCGGAAAAATTGTAGACGGCAATAAAAAAATGCTTGAAAAATCACGCCGCGAATATGAGCTTGTACAGATTCTTAAACAGTCACTTGCACAGAATCAGTTTGAAGTTTATTATCAGCCGATTTATTCTGTAAAGAAAAAGAAGTTTACAACAGCAGAAGCTCTTATCCGTCTTACAAATGAAGAGATTGGCTTTGTTTCTCCGGATGAATTTATTCCAATTGCAGAACGCAACGGTCTGATTCTTTTAATAGGAGAATTTGTATTCCGTTCTGTATGTAAGTTTATTATAAAGAATAAGCTTTGGGAAAAAGGAATTGAATATATTCACGTAAATCTTTCTGCAATTCAGTGCATGCAGGAAAAGCTTCATGAACAGCTGCTTTCTATCATGGATTTTTACGGACTTGATTATAAATTTATTGAACTTGAAGTTACAGAAACAGCAGCAATTGCTTCGAGCGACACTCTTCTTAAGAACATGCGCAACCTTATGGAAAAGAACATGAACTTTGCGCTTGATGATTACGGTATGGGATATTCAAATACTTCAACAATCCTTCAGTATCCGTTCCATACAATCAAGCTTGATAAGTCTATTGTATGGGCTGCCATGAAAAATGAAAAAGCACAAAAGCTTCTGCATCATACTATTGCAATGTTCCGCGATATGGGAATTGAACTTGTTGCCGAAGGTGTTGAAACTTCAGAAATGGCAGTTATGCTTATGAAAATGAAGTGTGATTATCTGCAGGGTTATTTATATTCAAAGCCTGTTACCGAAAGAGCTTTTCTGGATCTGTTAGAGCACAAGTACTAAAATGAATATGTGTAATTGCTCCGGCTAAAGCGTCGGCAGCATGATCCGGCTTTGGTTCAGTTTCAAGCCCAAGCAAAAGTTTTACATATTTTTCTACAACTTTTTTATCTGCAGTAGTTGTTCCCGTTACCGCCTGCTTAATCTGATTCGGAGTATATTCACCAAGCTTTATATTATGCTGGGCCAGACACAAGGTAACTACCCCACGCGCTTCACTAACGCCCATTGCCGATTTAGCATTCTTTGCAAAATAAAGAGTTTCCATTCCGGCTTCTGTAGGACGGAACTCGTCAATAACTGCGCAAAGGCGATTGTAAATTGTAAGAAGCCTTTGTCCATGAGGTTCATCGCTACCGGTAGTAATGCAGCCATAACTAACCATGCGGTAGCGTCCGTTACAAAAATCCACTACACCAAAACCTGTATTTGCAAGCCCAGGGTCAATGCCAAGCACACGGCGGATTTTAGCTTTTCCCACATCTTTTTCTGAATCTATTTTTTCAGTTCCAGGTAAAGCAGAAAACTGTTTATTATCATTAATCATATCTTTATTATACAAATGTTATTAATACATTTCCATAAAAAAAAAAATGTGATATAGTTTTATTATGCGGATTAAGAGAGTTATAATATTTACATTTTTATCTTCTTTTCTTTTAACAACAATCTTTGCACTTGAAATACAAAAGAATGAACCAAGGATTTTTATATCATCTGCAAATGACAGGTTTTCCTATGGAATTTCACAAAACAAGGATGATCAGCTAACAGGTTCAAGTGATTTTCTTTTTATTCTTCCCTATTTTTTTATAGATATAAATGAAAACTCAATTACAAACAGAACATATCCCGGTAGTCGTTATGATGAATTAATCATCAAGTCAGGAACTACTTTAAGGCTTTCAGAAAATCTTCCGGTAGATATTCTTTTTACACCACAAGCAGGCTTTTGTCTTTTAGGAAACTTTGGTATGGAAGCCGCTCAAAACTTTATTCATACCATATACCAGATTAATAAAGTCAAGCTTGAATACGAACATTTTCAAAACCCTTTTGCACCGCTCATAAATGCACAGGCTTCTTTTGCATATACGCTGCCACAGACGAAGTTTATAAATTTTCAACTTGACTTAACTTCCGAAAATTTGATTTTTTATACAACAGGACAGACTTTTACCTTCAATGCAACATTAGGTACAAAATCTACATTTAAGCTTTTTGCGGGCTACAAGTGGAATCAGCTGCATATTGATTCTCCTACACTCAAAGCATATAAAAAAGAAACAACAGGTTTTAACTATGGATTTGGTCTTGATGCAGGCCTTCTTAAGTTTGATTACATAACCTTCCCGCAAACAAAAAACGGAAACGGAACATTAAGTCTTGATTTTTTGAGTTTTAAGAAGCATAACTGGCAGGAGACCGACGTTCACTTTTTTACAGGATTCAGCTTTTTGATAAATACAAAGTTTCTTGAAACACAGGTTCAAACTCCGTCACTGAATAATTTTTCTATTTATCTGAACAATAAATACGTTACCGGTTTTCAAAAAAATTGCGTTAATCCTTCTGAATACAGATATATGCGCGATTATCAAATATTAACAATGGGCATTAAATACGAACAGCCGCTTGATTTTTTGCGTAACTGGATAACACCTTATGTTGAATTAGGAACAGGAATAGCTTCATTCGGAATAACAAGGTTAACAAATCATCTTGCTACCCCTGCGTTAGATTCTTACGAATATAAAACAAAATACTTCTGGCAGCTTGAAGCAAATATAGGACTTGATATTATTCCGCAAGGCACTCTCAACTTTGGAAATGCCACCTATGGTTTAACAGTTTTTGCCGGAACAATATTTATCCCTGAACATAAAAAAGCCACAAATCAAATAAAACAGGATACCTACCGCACCCCCGACTGGCAGCTGAATGCATTTGAATTTAAATTTGGATTTATGCTGCATATGGGGTTGGATTTTTAAAATAAAAAAGGCCTGCCAAAAAGACAGGCTTTTTTTAATCAAAAATCAAGTAAGAAGAAAATGCTTCGCATTTTCCTCAATAGGACACATTCATAAAGTCCTGCGCCACTGCTCGGACTTTATTCATTAATCCTCAGGCTCAAAATCATCCGGATATTCAGCTGTATGATATACGTTCTGAACATCGTCGTTGTCTTCGAGGCGGTCGATGAGGCGCTGAACTTTTGCAGCTGTATCCTTATCAACTGGAGTATATGCATCTGGAACCATTCCTACGTCGGCAGAAAGTGTTTCAATTCCTTTTTCTGCCAAAGCATCTGCAACACCGGCAAAAGCGTCTGGAGTAGTTGTTACAGTAATAATTCCATCTTCGTTTACGATATCGTCGGCACCAGCGTCCAAAGCAATTTCCATTACTTCGTCTTCGCTTACCTTTTCAGCATCAAGTTCGATTGTACCCTTGCGCTGGAACATACGGCTTACAGAACCTGTTGTACCAAGGTTTCCACCGTTCTTTGTAAAGATGTTCTTTACGTCTGCAGCTGCACGGTTCTTGTTATCAGAAAGAACTTCAACCATTACAGCAACACCACCTGGGGCATATCCTTCGTAAAGATATTCTTCGTAAGCTGCTCCACCATCTTCACCAGTACCCTTTTTGATAGCACGTTCAATGTTATCTTTAGGCATGTTAGCGGCACGAGCCTTAATGATTACAGTACGAAGACGTGGGTTTGCATTTGGATCTCCACCGCCCATACGTGCAGCAATAGAAATTTCCTTAATGAATTTTGTAAAAATCTTACCACGCTTAGCATCAGCCAATCCCTTTGCGTGTTTAATGGTTGCCCATTTACTGTGTCCTGACATAGGAACTCCTTATATTAATTAAAATATTACTAGTTTATTCTATTAATATATCATTTATGGAAAGTTTGTTCAATATTCATTTTACTTTTGCACTTTTACCATTTATAATTAATATATTACACACACAAGGAGTTCCTCTTATGGACAAAAAAAAGATTAAAGTGACATTAGTTCACGAAGATAAAAAAGTTTGCGAAAAGACGGTGGAATTTGCTACACCGGTTTATGATATTATAGATGGATTTGGTTTACCTGTAGAAAACATTTATGCGGTAAAAATCAACAACGAAGTGCGCCCTCTGGACACACCGGTTCAGTTTACTGCTAATATTGAACCAATTTTGAATAACACAAAAGATGGAAGTAGTGTTTACCGCCGTTCCCTTTGTCTTATGCTTGCAGCAGCCAGCCACAACCTGTTCCCGGACAAGCGTCTTATTGTAGGACACAGCCTTGGACACGGTTATTTCTACACCTACGACAACGAAAAAGCTGTTCACATTGATGTAATCAACAAGTTGAACAAGGAAATGGAACGCCTTATTAAAGAAGACCTTCCTATTACTACAGAATTTGTTTCGTACGAAGAAGCAACAAAGTTATTCGAAAAGCTTGGAATGAAAGAAACACGCAAGCAGCTGAACTTTGTGTGCTCTCCAAAAATCAAGATTAATTCTATAGGTGATTTCAGCGACATTTACTTTGGACCACTTGTTCGTTCTACCGGTACACTCAAGGTTTATGATATCCTTCAGTACAAGAACGGCTTCCTCCTGCGCTTCCCTAGAACTTCTGATCCTGAACATCTTGAAATTTTCAAGGACCAGCCAAAACTTTACGAGGTTTATCAGAAATACAAGGAATGGGGAAAGCGCGTAAATGTTACTTCGGCTGCCTCTCTTAATGAACTTGTTGCAAACCGTCAGATAAACGACTTTATTGATATAACAGAAACCTACCAGCAGAAAAACATTTCGCAGATTGCTTCACAGATTGTTGCCAAGAAAACTGCACGCGTAGTTTTGATTGCAGGACCTTCTTCAAGTGGTAAAACTACTTCTGCTAAAAAGCTTGCACTTGAGCTTATGGCAATGGGCTACACTCCAAAGGTAATCAGTCTTGACTGCTACTATGCAGGCCGCGACAAAACTCCGCTTGATGAAAACGGTAAGCCTGACTATGAATGTCTTGAAGCTTTGAACGTAGATCTTTTGAACAAAAACCTTGTTGATTTGTTCAAGGGTAAGGAAGTAAATATTCCTTCTTACGACTTCCACACAGGCACAAGCTACTTTGAAGAAAAGAATAAGCTCAAACTTGAACAGAATGATATTCTTATTATGGAAGGAATCCACGGACTTAATCCAAAACTCACTCCAAAGGTTCCAGATGAATACAAGTTTAAGATTTATCTTTCTGCCCTTACCCAGCTGAACCTTGATGACCACAACCGCGTTTCTACAAGCGATAACCGCCTTATCCGCCGTATTGTACGCGACAATAACTTCCGTGGTAAGTCTGCAGCAGGTACAATTGAAATGTGGCCAAGCGTTACCCGCGGTGAAGAGCTTCATATCTTCCCGTTCCAGAATAATGCAGATGCAATTTTGAATACTGCGCTTGACTATGAGCTTAGCGTTCTTCGTGTATATGCAGCACCACTTTTACGCCAGGTAACACCGCTCGAAAAAGAATATTCAGAAGCAAGACGCCTCTTAAGCTTCCTCGAAAACTTCTCTACAATTCCGCCGACAGTTGTTCCGCCTAAGAGTATTATTCGTGAGTTTATTGGTGGAAGTGCTTTCCACTATTAGCAAGGTCATCGATAAAGTTTTCTTCTTCTTTATCTGATTCTTCTTTCCAGCCCTCCAGCTGCTTTTCTTTAAGCTTCTCGAGGGCTGTTGTTTTTTTCATGGCTTCTGCAAGAATTGCACGCTTTTCGTCGCTCACCAATTTTGCCTGGGCAAGCTGATTGAGTAAATCTTCTTTCTGGGTTTCTAATAAAACCTTGCGTCTGTTTCCGATTGCAATATCTTCAAAATCGGTGGAAGCATCAATTTGTTTGCGTACAGAAATAAAGTTTTTTGCGATTGTATCTAATTGATTATTGATTTGTGTTTCTACAGCAAGTGCTTTGGCCAGTTCATTCTGTGCCTGCTCCTGTTCAAAGTTGCGGTAATCAAGCACATCCTGTAATTCAAACTTAAATGCTTTTGCCATTGCTTTGCCCGACTATACTATTCCTGCTGGCTTTGTTCATTCATTTTCATGCTGTCAACAATATCTGCAGTAGTCTGTGCATTAAGGGCCGGCTGATCAACAAATTCTTCTTCTGGAATATCAATACCTGTAAGAGCAGAAAGTTTTTCCAATGTATCTTCTATAGTACACTGTTCATATTCTTCCTGCTTAAGGAATTCTTCTATTTCATCATGCTTATCAATTGCAAGGTCAATATCAGGCGAACCACCCTTCTGGTAAATACCTGCAGTAATCATTGTTTCTTTGTCTGCGTAATTTGCCATCATCATGCGAACAAGACCAGCAGCTTTCTGAGTCTGTTTACCTGTAACTCTTTTTGCAAGACGGCTTATACTTCCAAGTACATCAATTGCCGGATAGTGATAAGCCTGTGCAAGTCTGCGGCTCAAAACAATGTGACCGTCAAGCGTTCCTCGTACCTTATCTACAATCGGGTCGTTCATGTCATCGCCATCAGCAAGAACTGTATAGAAGGCTGTGATTGAACCTTTGTCATTTGTACCTGTTCGTTCAAGCAGCTTTGGAATCATATCAAATACGCTAGGCGGATAACCCTTCTGAGCAGGAGGCTCTCCGTTTGCAAGACCAATTTCGCGCTGTGCCTGTGCAAATCGTGTTACAGAGTCGAGCATAAGGACAACGTCCTTGCCCTTATCACGGAAGTATTCTGCAATTGCTGTACAAACATAAGCAGCACGTAGACGGCAAATACTTGGCTGATCTCCTGTTGCAATTACAACAACAGAACGCTTAAGTCCTGTTTCGCCAAGGTCTCGTTTTATAAAATCAAGAACTTCTCGTCCTCGTTCACCAATAAGTCCTATTACGTTAATATCAGCATTTGTGTTGCGGGCAATCATAGAAAGAAGCGTTGACTTACCAATACCAGAACCTGCAAAAATACCAATACGCTGACCTTTTGCAACAGTAAGCATTGAATCAATTGCACGAACGCCTGTTTGAATACGAGTATTATTCGGAAGTCGCGTCATTGGATCAGGAGCTTCGGCAACTGCAGGATAATATGCTTCAGGAACAATTTCAGGACCGTCATCACAAACATGGCCTGTTGCATCAAGTGCACGACCAAGCAGAGACATTCCAACTGGAACCTTAAGTACACTACCCGAGCCTATTACTTCGCAGCCAACTTCAATTCCTTTTGTATTACCGAATGCTGTAAGTCGAACTATTTTATCTTCAAGACCAACAACCTCTGCTAAAAGATTGCCGCCATCAGGAAGCTTGATTGTACACATTTCGCCGATTACAGAACGAGGACCTTCACTTTCAATTTCGAGTCCTTTTACTGCTGTAACGCGACCAATGTAATGGATTGTTTCTGCATCAACAACTTTTTCGAGATATTTAGAAAAATTGAATTCGCCTGTGTAGGAAGATCTCATTTAAAATCCTCCTTTTATTCTGTTGCGCCGGTAAGAGAATCAGAGCGTTTAATGTTCTTAACAGGAGAAACTTCAAGAATCTTATTTTCAAGCTCCTGCAGCTGACTTGAAATGCGTGCGTCAATTGCACCAAAGTCTGTTTCTACAATACAACCGCCGCGTTCAACAGCAGAATCTTCAAGAACAGTAATTCCCTTTATGTTTTCTACATGCTCAATAAATTCCTGTGCATGTGATGAAGTAAGCTTTACATCTTCAAGGTTTACGCGGAGTGTTACTTCTCCACGAGTCTTAACCTTTTTAAGGGCAGCAAGAGTATTTGCCATAACAACGTTTTTCTGATTTTCAGAAAGAATCTTAATTACCTTGCGTGCCATCAAAATTACAAGTTCAACAATCTGACTTTCTGTATCGGCAAGGATTTCTTCACGGCGCTGCATTACAGCTTCAAGGATTCTATGCATGCGGTCAATAAGACGTTCTACTTCTGCAACACCCTTTTCGTAGCCTTCCTGGTGTCCCTTATCAAAACCCGAAGTTTCTGCTTCATTTCTAAGACGGTCTCGTTCAGCTTCGGCATCTGCAATAATCTGTGCTGCTTCAGCTTTTGCTTTTGTAATTATATTGTCGGCTTCTGTTTCTGCATCTGATTTAATAACTGCAGCAGCATCTGTCTGTCGTTTAACTTCGGCAAAGGCTGCTTCTTCTGCTTTCTTTACAATTTCATCAGCGCTAGCCTGAGCAGTTGAAAGCATTTTCTGTTTTTCAGATTCCCACTGAGTTTTAAATGCTTCGGCTTCCTTACGCAAATCATCGGCAGTAGGACCATGATATTCTTCCTGAATTACAGGTATTTCTTCTTCTACCGGTGCATAATTGCGAACCAAAGGCAATATAACTTTTTCACCTTCGTGTTTTGTTTCATTAGGACGAAATACAGATTTTGCCATAAACTTTTATTTCCTCACCTTATGATACGAGCTCATCTTCACCAGAACGAGCAATAACAATATCACCACTATCTTCAAGACGACGAATAATAGATACAATCTTCTGCTGAGACTCTTCAACGTCCTTCAAGCGTACAGGTCCCATGAATTCCATATCTTCCTTAAGCATACTTGCGGCACGCTTAGACATGTTACTGAAGATTTTATCCTGAACTTCGGTATCAACAGATTTAAGCGCTTTTGCGAGTTCCTGCTGATCGACATCGCGGAGTACCTTCTGAATAGCACGGTTGTCGAGCATAACGATATCTTCG
>JAEEGK010004833.1_pt1 | contig 32837 bp, 26 predicted proteins | sample 8958771 | NCBI WGS metagenome assembly JAEEGK01 (sample SAMN16246547, study PRJNA631951) | gut metagenome | biome: gut microbiome; feature: rumen; material: SC-attached | host: Bos | place: Iran: Karaj | collected 2018-10 | reverse complement strand
CGATTTTCTCCTTCACCAGGTAACGGTTTACCTGAATGTTGATGTCTTTGTTCAACTCCGATTCCATTGTCGCAATGTTTTTCGACGTAACATTGGCGTTGGCATCCATTTTTGAACCGTCGGCAGCATTCGAAGCGCCGATGTAGTCTTTGATAAATTTGGCTTTGGACTTTAATTGGTCCTCTGTTAACCGCATCATAGCCTTACAAAGTTTTAAGAAATTGGTTATTAATAAGTTTATTAGTCTTCACTTCAACAAACCGCTGGTTGGTTGTGGCGCTCGCCAGTCCGCCGCGCTCCTCAACCCACGGGCCGGTCTTGAGCCACGTCAGGTTCGATTTGATGTCGTCGGAAACTGTTTCCTGCCCGGTGTAAAGGCAGGTGTCGAAGCCGAGCTCCTTTGCCGTTGCCAGCTTGTGGACAAGCTCATCGGGATGCCACTCGCCGCCCATAAAGAGCACGCAGTTGGCATAACCGCGATATTGGTTCAGAATATCGACATAGCGCTCATCGGTCAGGAGCTCGCCGTTGCCTTCCTTCCAGAGGAAAGGCGAGTGGCAGCCCTTGCAATGCAGCGGACAACCCGAGATTGAGAAGCAGATGCTTATCTGTCCGGGCACTTCCTGTAGCACTATGTCAACGTCGTAGCAATACATTCTATCTTCGTTCGTTTAGGCGAAAAGCCTCTTTTCACCCCGTCTCACGACGGAATGTTGTTCGTAAAAATCTTAACTGTTTAATTAGGTGATTGATGAGTGAACCTTGCGATTCTTCAACCATCGATAGCAAATTTATTAGCGAAAAAATTGGTGAGTATACCTTGCGCGCAGATGTTATTAAACAGTTATTAACAATATTGATTATCAATAAGATAGAATTATTTTTCTTTAGTAAGTAACTACAACACAAACACTTGTTGATTGTTAACAGCGGAGTGTTCATAGGTTGAAAACACGCATCACCAGTTGCTATCGGAATTTTTTTATAAAAAGGGAATTTCGGCTTTTTTTTAATAAACCGAGGTTTTATCGAGCGCACCTTATTATTCTTGCATATATTTGAATGTTTTTGAAAAAGGTGGAAATGAAATTCGCGATACCAACATTTTTGTTAGCATTGACGCTCGCAACTGCTTGTTGCTCAAAGCATAACAATGCAACAATCAATTTCGCGGATATGGACACCACCGTCAGGCCGCAGGACGATTTCTACAACTATGCCAACGGCCGCTGGACTCTAAATCACCCAATGCCCGACGATTACAGCAGTTACGACGCGGCCGATGTGCTGACCGAGACAACCTACCAGCAGATTCTCGACATCATCAACGAGGTAACGACACATCCGCAGAAACCGGGCAGCAGCGCCGAAAAACTGGCGCGGTTCTACCTTAGCGGGATGGACACAGCAACCATCAATGCGGCTGGCATTGAGCCAATCCGTTTCTTCCTCGACACAATCGATGCCATACAGCGCCCAGCCGACTTGCAGAATGCCATCACACTGCTTCAGAAGTATTATTTCATATCGCCATTTTTCATTTTGTACGGCCCCTACCTGTCGAATGGCGACGCCTACGCTTTGGTTATTGGCGAAGAAGGCATCGGGCTCGACGTGAGCGAGTATTATCTTGAAGATGATGAATATTCGGTCGAAATCCGCGAGGAGTACAAAAAGCACATTCGCAACTTGTTTGTGCTAATGGGGCAAGACAGCGCAACGGCGCAGAGGTCGGCAATGGCGGCCTACGGAATTGAGCACCGGATTGCAGAGATTACTCTTGACAAGGTTGAGCAGTTTAATCCGACGGGCAAACTCCGTAATGTTACGGTTGATGAGCTTGGCGCGATGATGCCCACCATCAATTGGCCAAAATATTTCAACCAGCTCAATCTGCCCATCCCCGACACTATTGTGCTTGATTCGGAAAAGAGCTATTTCGTCAAGCTCGACAAGATGATGAATCAAGTGCCAATCGACGATTGGAAGGCGTTCCTCAAACTCAAAGTTTTGCTTGAGACGGCCAAATTCCTCGATTCAGGTTTTGTGCGGGAATGGTTCCATTTCGACAGACAAATTATTGGCGGCCAAGTATCGATGCCCCCGCGCTGGAAACAGATGATTGAGGCTATGAAAAACAATTTCGACGATGTGATTTCGGAACTGTATATTGAGCGGCATTTTCCGCAGGAGACCAAAAATCACGTGGTGGAAATTGCTGAAAACGTGCGGGCTGCGTTAGCCGAACATATCAGCCAAGCCACTTGGATGCAGGACAGCACTAAAGCCAAAGCACTCAAGAAACTGAGTTGCACACGTTTGAAAATCGGCTATCCGCCCCAGAGAAACGACTTTTCGTCGCTTACTATGTGCGACAATTTCACAACCAACGTTTTAAATGTGTTGAAGAATAATTTCGAATACGAGATGAGTTTTATCGGCAAGGTTAACGACCACTCGCAATGGTATGAAGTGGTGCCGTTTGAGGCCAATATATACAATGTTGCAAACCAGAACGAGGTTATTCTTCCGGCGGCTTTTATGCAACCTCCGTACTTCTTCGCCAATGGCGACGATGCAGTGAACTATGGTTCGTTGGGAGCAGCCTTGGGCCACGAAATGACACACGGGTTCGACCCTCAAGGCCGCCAATATGGCAATCACGGCGAGCTGAGCGACTGGTGGGCCGAAAGCGACAAAGAGGCTTTCGACCGTCAACTACAAAAGCTGATTGACCGCTTTAACTCATTCATCGTCATCGACAGTATGCACGCCGACGGTGAGTTCACGGTCGGCGAGAATACCGCCGACCTTGGCGGACTGGTTGTGGCTTACACTGCCTTCAGCAAGACCGAGCAATGGAAGGACCAGACCAAGCTCATCGACGGCCTGACGCCTGACCAACGATTCTTTATAGCCTATGCGCAGTCGTGGGCCGGCAGCTACCGCGATGAGGAGATTCGCAACCGCACCAAAACCAACCCGCACTCGTTGGTGTGGTTCCGGATTGAGGGGCCGCTGCCCAACATCGATGCCTTTGTGAAGGCTTTCAACGTCAAACCTGGCGACAGATATTATTTGCCCGACTCACTAAGGGCTAAAATTTGGTAACAAACAGAATAGCAACACTATAAAACAAATTTTTATGAAACGAATATCATTATTTATTGCGATTGCGGCGCTGGCGGCGTCAATTTGCGCCTGCAACAGCGAGAACCGCGCCAAACGACGCTCAATCGACAATATGAGCAAAGGCATTGTCAATTTTTCGAAAATTAACAGTCTGCTTTCGGGGCCGGCCGGGCCTGGCGTGAAGAGTCTCTACGTCGATTCAATCGCCCGAACCATCAACCACCGACTTGGTTACGAACAGAACTTGCTGAAAATATGCGAGATGCTGTTTATGGTTGCCAACGAGACGGCCTATCCGTGGGTGAACTCGTCGATTGACAAATATATGGGAGCCGACAGCACGAATGTGATAATGTCGGACGGCGAGGAGCGTAACGCCGACCGTTTCAGGCTGGCCATTGCGCAGAATCTGATTGACGGCCAGGCGCAACTGAACCTCTGCCACTCTGAGAATCCATTGGATTTGAGCGACCTTTCGGCAATGACGTTTATGGCGCTCAACTCGTTCAACTCGTTCTTTTTCTGCTATTATTTCATTACCGATAATCTTGATTATCTGCAGTTTTTCTCGAAAAACAACGAGAAGGTGCTTACCTTGATGAACTATGCCGACACCATTATGGCCTGCCCCGATATTCCGCGCGAGGAGGCCTTCAGAATGGCTTTAACTTTGGAGTCAACGGCATTTATTATAACAATGAACACACTGTCGTTCAATATGTTGTGGAACAACCAATCGGAAAAGATGGACCAGATGGCCGATTTTTTCAACGCCTACTCTGAAAGAGCCATCTCAACCTACTTCGAGACGGCCGACAAAAGCCAGATTGAGATGTTCGAGGAGAAAGAATTTGTTGAATATCTCGACCAGGCCACCGAGTACAAAGTTGACCTTATGAATATGGTAATTGACGAATTAAGTAAATCACAAAATAACTGATAATGAAACGTATAACCACTCTCTTGACCACCGCACTGATAACTGTGTCGGCAATGGCGCAGCAAACGCCAGTCTATCTTGATGTAAACCAACCAATTGAAAAGCGCGTCGACGATGCGCTGAGCCGAATGACCACCGAAGAGAAGGTGGCTCTGCTTCACGCGCAGTCGAAATTCAGCAGCGCGGGCGTCAAGCGGCTCGGAATCCCCGAAGTGTGGTGTTCCGACGGCCCGATGGGCATCCGCGACGAAGTGAAGTGGGACGAGTGGGAGCAAGCCGGCTGGACAAGCGACTCGTGCGTCGCCTTTCCGTCGCTCACCTGCCTTGCTGCAACCTGGAACCCCGATATGGCCGCGCTCTACGGCAAAAGCATCGGCGAGGAAGCGCTTTACCGCCGCAAAACTGTGCTGCTCGGCCCTGGCGTGAACATCTGCCGCACACCGCTCAACGGCCGCACATTTGAGTATATGAGCGAGGACCCGTTCCTGAACTCGAAGTTGGTGGTACCCTACGTGAAAAGCGTTCAGCAGAACGGCGTGGCAGCTTGCGTCAAGCACTTCGCGTTGAACAATTTCGAGATTAACCGCTCATCGGCAAACGTGATTGTGAGCGACCGCGCTCTGCGAGAGATTTATCTGCCGGCCTTCTACGCCGCAGTGACCGAAGGCGGCGCTTGGGCCATTATGGGCAGTTACAACCTTTATCAGAAACAGCACTGCTGCCACAACAAGACGCTGCTCTGCGACATTCTGAAGGGCGAATGGAAGTTCGACGGCGTGGTCATCTCCGACTGGGGCGGTTGCCACAGCACCGACGAAGCCGTGCACAACGGTCTCGACCTAGAGTTTGGCACCTGGACCGGCGGAACAACCTGGGGACGCAGCAACTCTTACGAGAGTTATTTCCTTGCCCGCCCTTATCTTGAAGGCATCAAGAGCGGAAAATACACCACTGCCGAACTCGACGACAAGGCTCGCCGTGTTTTGAGACTGATTTTCCGCACAACAATGTCGGGACAGGCAAAATGGGGCTCACTCTGCTCCGACGAACATTACGCCGCCGCCCGCCAGATTGCCGGTGAAGGCATTGTCCTGCTCAAGAACGACCGCACCATTCTGCCAATTGACGCAAACAAGAAACCAAAAATACTTGTCGTGGGCGAGAATGCCATTAAAATGATGACAATTGGCGGTGGTTCAACATCGCTCAAGGTACAGCGCGAACTGTCACCGCTCGACGGATTGAAAAACCGCTTTAGCGCTGATAACGTGACGTATGCACGCGGCTACGTTGGCGACACTGTAACTTCGTTCGACGGCATTGAAACTGGGCAGAAACTTGCCGACCACCGCTCGGCGCAGGAACTGACCGACGAAGCCGTATCGATGGCAAAAAATGTTGATTTTGTGATATTTGTGGGCGGAATGAACAAGAGTGGCGGACAAGACTGCGAAGGCACTGACCGCAAATCGCTCGAACTGCCTTATAATCAGAATAATGTGGTAAGCGAGATTCTGAAAGTGAATCAGAATCTGATTTTTGTGAACATCACGGGCTCGCCTGTCACAATGCCGTGGCTTGGTCAGGTTCCGGCCGTTTTGCAGGCGTGGTACATCGGCTCTGAAGCCGGCAACGCCATTGCCGATGTGCTTGCAGGCGATGTGAATCCTTCGGGCCGACTGCCGTTCTCATTTCCCGCCAAACTCGAAGATGTGGGTGCTCACGCTGTTGGCGAATATGTGAACAAGCCGAGTTTCAAGGTTGTCGATGTTGAGTACAAAGAAGATATTCTGGTTGGCTACCGCTGGCTCGACACCAAGAAAATCAAACCATTGTTTGCTTTCGGCTACGGCTTGTCGTACACCACTTTCAGCTATGGAAAACCGTCGATTGACAAAACCACAATGACCGCCGACGGCAGCGTGACTGTTAAAGTTGACGTCACCAACACCGGCAAACGCGCTGGCGCTGAAGTAGTTCAACTCTACATTGCCGACCTGAAATCGAGTCTGCCGCGTCCCGCCAAGGAACTGAAAGGATTCAAGAAAGTGCAACTCAATCCGGGCGAGACCAAGACTGTAGAGTTCACCATCGGCAGCAGCGCACTCTCGTTCTACAACGACACCAAAAAGCTGTGGGAAGCCGAGCCAGGCGCCTTCGAAGCCATTATCGGCGCATCGGCAACCGACATTAAGGGAAAGGTGAAGTTTGAGCTGAAGTAGCAGATTGATAACAAAATAGCAAAGCGGGACCGTTGTTGAGGCGGTTCCGCTTTCTTTGTTTATGAGGCATATTGGAAAATATCGACCAACAGCTTTTCAACGTTTAAGCAAAATCACTATCTTCACATCGTTTGCAACTTAATGTTTAACTAAAAACAAATGTGTATGGAACCTGTAGAAATCATTACCGTCATTGTGATTGGCGCGTTAGCCGGTTGGCTGGGTAGCCTGTTCTTCAAAAAAGGTTTGGGACTTATCGGCAACATCATTGTCGGCATTTTAGGCTGCATTTTCGGCAGCTGGTTGTTCTTCGAAGTTCTGGATGTCAAGAAGAACTTCTTGTTCACTGGCGATTGGAAATGGCTGAACACAGTTCTTGTCGGCGCTGTTGGCGCAATCATCATTTTGGCCGTTATCAATCTGGTTTTCAAGAAAAAGAAATAAACGGCAACCGATACAAAAAAGGCTGAACTTCCGGTTTGGCCTTTTTTATTTTCTCACAATAAACAACATTTTCCTTCTTACTTGCGATGTCAATCACAGACCAACTGTTTGCCCTTCAGGATGTTGCCTTTGGCGATTTTCAGGCCAAGCTGATGCCGAACATCAACCGCAATAATATTATAGGTGTGCGCACTCCGGCTCTGCGGGCGTTGGCACGAAAGATAGCCAAGACCGATGCCGCGCAAGAGTTCATCGGGCAACTGCCGCACCGGTATTTCGAAGAGAACAATCTGCACGCGTTCATAGTGGCGCAAACATCTGATTTTGACGAAGCTATGCGCCAGACAGAGCTTTTTCTGCCTCACATCGACAATTGGGCCACCTGCGACCAGTTCACGCCCGCGGCATTCAAAAAACACCCCGACGAGTTGTTGAAAGCCGTTAGGCGATGGATTGAAAGCTCGCACACCTACACGGTTCGTTTTGCCATTAAAATGCTGATGACCTTCTATTTAGACGACCTTTTCTGCGACGAATATCCACAAATGGTGGCCGCGGTCAAATCTGATGAGTATTACGTTAAAATGATGATTGCGTGGTATTTCGCCACAGCCTTGTCAAAACAATACGATGCCATTGTTGGTTACCTTACCGAACACCGGCTCGACGCCTGGTGTCACAACAAAACCATACAGAAAGCCATTGAGAGCTACCGCATCAGTGATGAGCGAAAGGCGGTGCTCAAAAAAATGAAGATTTAGGTGGGCGCACGTAAATGCTTGCAAGTGAAAAATATACGCGATTTTTCACCGCACTTGTTATTGAATTAGCTTACTGGTACTTCTGCATTAAATTAGCAGATAAATGATTCCCAAAGTACAATTCCGATAACTTCGGCAATGGTAATAGCCACCACAACTTTCCAAAATTCTCTGCGATTTTCTCCCATTTCTAAAATACTGTTAATGATTAGTTTATATTCCCCCAATACAAAACTAATTGTATACTGCAATATATGGTTTTTTGATGATTCCTGCAATAAAAAACGATGATTAAATCGCAATTTTTTCCACAAAAAGATGTGCTTTTGGTTGTTTGGTACTTATTCAGAGCGATGTTTGTTGGATTGTTCTTGTTGGTTTGAGCTCAATTTGGCGTGTCGGTTTGGGGAGGAGGGGAGCAGATGCCGCTTATTTCCCTGAAAAATCGATTCCTGCCGAACGGCGCTGCCAGCGCTCTTTGGCGAATTTCTGCATATCAATCTGAGTGTCAGATTCGTCGGTGATTTCCATACCAAGCAGAGTCTCAACCACATCTTCCATTGTGGCAATGCCTTCCATACCGCCATACTCGTCAATCACAAGGGCAAACTGCTGCTTGCGGGTAATCAGAATGTTGTAGAAATTGAAAATCGACGTGTTCTCGTAGCAGTTGATTATCGGGCGGCGTAAGTTTTTGAGTTTCACGTTCTTTTTTCCGTCGGCCAGATAGAGCAGAATGTCCGATTTCAGCACAAAGCCGGTGATGTCGTCAATTGAATCCTTATAGACCGGAATTCGCGAGTATCGCAGATTCTCTTTGTTGCTGAAAAACCGCTCGAGTGTGGTGTTCTCGTTGGCGGCCACCACCACGGTGCGCGGCGTCATCACGCTCTTCACTTTTATCGACTTGAGTTTCACCAGGTTGTTGATGATTTTTCCTTCGCTCGACTCAAAAACACCTTCGCGTTCGCCGATGTTGGCCAGAGCCGCAATTTCTTCGCGGCTCACTGTTTGCCCGCGCCGGCGCGAGAACAGTTTGGTGAGCGATTCCGACACAATCACAATCGGGTAGATGATATATATCAGACACTGAATGATATACGCTATCGGAACGCACAATTCGCGCCAGTAGTTGGAGCCGATTGACTTTGGAATTATCTCCGAAAAGACTAGAATGAGCACCGTGAGTACGGCCGATGCCACGCCGAAATATTCGTTTCCAAACACGGCAACAGCTTGAGCTCCGACGCCAGCCGCGCCAAACGTGTTGGCAATGGTGTTGAGCGAAAGGATGGCAGCCAGCGGCCGGTCGATATTGCGTTTGAGTCGCACAAGAATGCGCCCGCCTCTGCTTTTATGCGCAATCGACTCGGCGTAAGATATTGACGTTGAGAGAATTGTTGATTCTGATACCGAGCATAGAAACGATATCAGAATGGCTGAAAGAAAATAGACAAGTAGCAGAATCATCAGAGAAACAGATAATTACAGCTTTTGAGCGGGCAGTTTCTTAAATTCAAAAGGAACCTTCACAATTTGTTGATAATCATTGCCCAAATCCTGCATATCCTCATCGGAATAGTACCATACGATGGTAACATTCACACCTTTATCGAACAGAGTTTCAAGTTGTTGCATAATTTGAAGCAGATATTTCGACGTACTGGTGTTGAAATATTCGAGTTCCATATGAAATTCGGTACTCTCGGCCGGATTATGAAGGTAATTGTCTATCCACTTGATAATTGGCTCGTAAAAACGAATTGAATTTTCGAGAATTGAACGCCCCGCAATCCTAAACTGGCCAGTTTTGGCGTTGAAAATGACTGTAGGGCGGCTGGTGTTGCCGTCAATCTGGAGAACGGTAGCTGATATTGTATCCATACAACAAATTTTGAGCAAAAGTATTTAAATATTGTAACAATACAAACGTTTGCATAATTATGATTACGGAAAAATGACTGAATTGTTTCAAAGGATTTGTGTGTCAGGCAAAATTTTCAAAAAAAATACTGCCTAAATACAATTATCCGTCAAGTTGCATATATTTGGCTACAATTTTTATTAAAAATATAAACAAATGAAACACAATATTTTATTTGCTGCATTTGCGGTAACAATGCTTACGGCGTGCGGTGGTAACGAGCAAATTCGCGTGGCCTGCGTGGGCGACAGCATCACCGAAGGCCACGGCATAAAAATCCAAAGCCGCGACGACTACCCTGTGGTGCTGAACCGCATTTTGGGCGACGGCTACAGCGTGCAGAACTGCGGAAAAAGCGGCACCACGGTGCAAAAAGATGCCGATTATCCGTACTGGATTTGCAAGGAATTCTCGAACGCCGTGGCGCTCAACGCCGACATTGTGGTCATCAAACTTGGCACCAACGACACTAAGCCGCAGAACTGGAATGCCGAGCGTTTCAAAACTGACTATCAGTCGCTTATCGACACTTTGAAAACGAACGGGCGCAATCCGCAGATTTTTGTCTGCACACCCGCACCAGCCTTCAGCCACGGCTGGGGCATCAACGACTCGGTGATTGTGGCGGGCGTGATTCCGGCCGTGACCGAAATTGCCAAAGCAAACAATCTGACAATCATTGATTTGCACAAGGCTTTCGCCGACAAGCAGGAATACTTCAAGGTTGACGGCATCCACCCCGACGAAGCCGGTGCGGCGTTTATGGCCGAAGTAATCGCAAAAGCAATAAAAAAAACTAACAACTTAATACAATAAAGTAATGAGAACCACTATTTTATCAGCAATGGCAGCCATCTGCCTGACAGCCGCTACACAAACGGCAAATGCGCAGTTCCCCGGGCAACCCGCACCGAAGGAACCGCAAAAAATCATCGACCTTTGGAATGGCAATATTCCTGGCGCAAAAAACGTTGACGCAAGCAAACTCGACGAAGTAAGTACCAAATCTTTCTTTGCAAGAGATATTAAGGTGCCGTCGATAGCCTACTATCCTGCCGACGAGAACCCGACAGGCACGGCAGTTGTTGTCTGCCCCGGCGGCAGCTATGCTGGTCTGTCGTACGCTTTTGAAGGCGTCAACCAAGCAGCGTGGCTCAACTCTATCGGCATTTCGGCCTTTGTTTTGCGCTATCGTATGCCAAAAGATGAGTTTATGGAAAAACGCTGCGACGGGCCGCTGCAGGACGCTCTGCAGGCTATTCGCTACGTGCGCAGCCACGCCGCTGAGTACGGTATCAACCCTGATCACATCGGCATTGTGGGTTTCTCGGCCGGTGGACATCTGGCTTCAACGGCATCGACTCACTTCAACGACGAAGTGTACAAACCGGCTGAAAATGTGAGCGCAAGACCCGATTTTGCAGTGCTCGTCTACCCAGTCATCACAATGGAGCCGAGCTACAGCGAAAAAGGCACGCGCGAGTGTCTTCTCGGCTCTAACGCCAACGACCAAGCTTTGATTGACCGATTCTCGAGCGAGAAACAGGTTACCAAAGAAACACCGACGACATTCCTGGCTCACGCTATGAACGACAAACTGGTGCCTTACACAAACAGCGTCAATTACGCCAACGCTTTGCGCGAAAAGGGTGTTGAGTGCGAGCTGCACCTTTATGCCCGCGGCGACCACGGTCTTGGCGCAAGAAATCCGATTGAAACACAAGCCTTCTGGCACGACGCCTGCGAGAAATGGCTGCGTATGAACGGATGGACGAAATAAGGTAGGAGTTAGGAGTTAGGATTTAGGAGTTAGAATTTTGAAGTTAGGATTTAGGATTTAGAAAGTTGGAGGACAATGTAGGGACGTGGCGTGCCGCGTCCGTCAGTTAGTTTTAGAATTATACAGAAGAGGCCGGAAGATTATTGGTTTTCCGGCTTTTTTGTTTTCAGATGGCGGTGATGCGCTTGGAGCAATATCGCTTTGTGGGCTCATAACTAATGACTATCGCGGTTCAAAAAATCCCCATTTTTGATGATTCTCATTATAAATTGGTATCACATATTTAAAATACATTTGCGCCCGAAATTGAGAAAGGTATGGAAGAGCAGGTTTTTAACAAAAAACGCCTGTCGGAACTGACCGACAGCAATCCGGCAATCATCACCAAAGTGCTCGGACACGGTGCTTTCCGCAAGCGAATCACCGAAATGGGATTTGTGTCGGGCACCAGCATCAAACTGATAAAATACGCACCGCTGAAGGACCCGATTGAATATGAGTTGCTTGGCTACCACGTTTCGCTGCGGCGAAGCGAGGCCGAGCTGATTGAAGTGGTTACCGACCCGAACGCGGCAACCAACCAAGGCGATAATTTTGATAAGGATGCCCTCATCTCGGAGCCGTTCCGCAAGCGCGCAACGCAGATGAGCCACACCATCAACATTGCCCTTGTGGGAAACCCCAACTGCGGCAAGACATCGCTCTTCAACCACGCCACAGGCCGCCACGAGAAGGTGGGCAACTACAGCGGCGTGACCGTTGACACCAAAATGGCCAGCGTCACGCACAAAGGCTACACCATCAACATCACCGACCTGCCCGGAACTTACTCAATATCAGAATATACGCCGGAGGAACTATATGTCCGCAAGCACATTTTTGAGGAGAACCCCGACATCATTCTGAACGTCATCGACGCATCGAACCTTGAGCGCAACCTTTACCTCACCACACAGCTTATCGCGATGAATATCAGGATGGTAGTGGCACTGAATATGTTCGATGAGCTGGAGCGTAATGGCGACCGCCTCGACTACGATATGCTGGGCAAGATGCTCGGCATTCCGTTTGTGCCAACCAACGGCCGCGACGGCGCAGGTCTTAACACTTTGTTCGACAGAATTATAGAAGTGTTTGAGGAACGCGATGTTGATGCCCGCCAGATTCAGGTTAACTACGGCAACAATGTTGAGAAAGCTATCGGCGTGGTGAAATCGGAAATTGAACAGCATCAGCTACTTAACGAGAAATATTGTCCGCGTTTTGCGGCCATCAAACTGATTGAAGGCGACAAGATTTTCATCAAGAACATTGCCGCTCACCCCGACGCCAACCACATCATTGAGTGGGCCGACAAGGAACGGGCCGAACTTGAGCGCGAGTATGGCAATCAGGCCGAAACGGTGCTTGCCGACGCTCGTTACGGTTTCATTCGCGGTGCGCTGAAAGAGACCTTCCAGCCATCGCAGCAACCCGACAACGGCAAAGGCTATAAGGTGGATAAAATTCTGACACACAAATGGTTGGGTATTCCCGCATTCATCTTTTTTATGTGGCTGATGTTCCAAGCCACATTCACGCTTGGCCAGTATCCGATGGACTGGATTGAGGCTGGTGTTGATTGGCTTGGCGAGTTTATGGCCGGGCTCATACCCGAGGGCACTCTTCACGATTTGATTATCGACGGCATCATCAGTGGTGTTGGCGGAGTCATTGTTTTCCTGCCTAACATATTGATTTTGTTCCTGTTCATATCCATTATGGAAGACACCGGCTATATGGCTCGGGCGGCGTTCATTATGGATGTGGTGATGCATAAAATCGGACTTCACGGCAAGTCGTTCATTCCTTTGCTGATGGGTTTTGGTTGCAATGTGCCTGCCATTATGGCCACTCGCACGCTCGAGAACAAGAAAGACCGTCTGCTCACAATGCTCATTGTTCCGCTGATGTCGTGCAGCGCGCGGCTTCCGGTATTCATTCTTCTCATTTCGGCATTCTTCAGCACGCATCAGGCGCTCATTCTGTTGTCGATATATATTATTGGTATCGCCCTTGCGGTGATAGCCGCGATGGTGTTCAAACGGCTGTTTTTCAGCCACAGCGAGGCTCCGTTTGTGATGGAGCTGCCGCCTTACCGCATCCCGACTTTGCGTAACACGCTGATTCATATGTGGGATAAGAGCTGGCAATATCTGCACAAGATGGGAACGGTGATTCTGCTTGCGTCAATTATCATATGGGCGCTTGGTCACTTCCCGCAGAAAGTGCACTATTCAACGCCCTATGATGTGGTTATTGCCCAAGTTGAACAAGACACCACTCTGACCGACAGTCAGAAAGCCGTCAGCATCAGTCAGTTGGAAAGTGAGCGCGAAGCCGAGCATCTTGAGAAATCGTACATCGGGCGCCTTGGGCACTTCATCGAGCCTGTCATCCGTCCGCTTGGTTTCGACTGGAAAATTGGCGTGTGCATTATGACCGGACTTGCAGCTAAAGAGGTGGTTGTGAGCACAATGGGCGTGCTTTATCAAGCCGGTGACACCGATGACGACACCGCCGCCCTTCAAACCAAACTGCAACAGCAAACCTACAAGAGCGGTCCGCACAAGGGCGAGAAAGTGTTCAGCCCGCTGGTGGCTTTCGGTATGATGATTTTCGTTCTCATCTATATGCCGTGCATTGCGGCCATAACGGCCATCAAGAAGGAGGGCGGCCGCAAGTGGGCCATACTCACGGGTTGCTACACAACTGCGCTTGCCTGGCTTATGGCGTTTGCCGTGTTCCAAATCGGAAGTTTGTTTATTTAGGATTTAGAATGTAGGAATTAGGATTTGAACGCTTATTTTTGACTACAAACATCGGACAGAATTGAGTAATGATTAATGTGTAAAGTGTAATGATTCGTAACTCGTAATTCATAATTCAAAATCCTAACTTCTAACTTCTAACTTCTAAATATCAATGGTTCAGGAAATAATAACTTGGTTGATTGTAGCCGCGGCAGTCGTTTGGATTGTGAAACGCATCTACGACCGCACACGCGGCGGAGGCTGCGATTGTGGCTGCGGGTGCGGAAGTGGGAGTGCAGGATGCAATTGCGGCTGCGACAAATGTAGGTAAGTGACACAGTTTCTGAGAGTTGGTGGATTCGACTCAACATTCAAAGGCCGGGAATCATTTCAATATGGTTCCGGTCTTTTTTTTGCTTGCAAAGCCGCATCCGCTCAAACGTTAACAAAACGTTAAACCCCGTTAATTTTTGTTAATAGGTGTCAGCCCTATCAAATGTTTTATCAAATTTGCGCCGTTGAGTTGAAAAAAAAAATAAGAAACCGAAAACATATAAAACAATAATTATGAGCGAAATTGTTGATATCAAAGAACTTAATGACCGCATACAACGCGAAAGTTCGTTTGTCGACCTAATCACTATGGAGATGAACAAGGTGATTGTGGGTCAGAAGCATTTGACTGAATGTCTGCTGATTGGCTTGCTGTCCGATGGGCACATTCTTCTTGAGGGCCTTCCAGGATTGGCCAAGACATTGGCAATTAACACATTGGCGCAGACAATCAACGCAGGGTTCAGCCGAATCCAGTTCACACCCGATTTGCTGCCTGCCGACGTCATTGGAACAATGATTTACAGCCCCAAAACCGAGGAATTCAGCGTCAAGAAGGGCCCGATTTTCACCAACTTTGTGCTGGCCGACGAGATTAACCGTGCCCCCGCCAAGGTTCAGAGCGCACTGCTCGAAGCGATGCAGGAGAAGCAGGTCACCATTGGCGACACCACCTTCCAACTCGAGAAGCCATTCCTGGTGATGGCCACCCAAAACCCGATTGAGCAAGAGGGAACCTATCCGCTGCCCGAGGCGCAGATGGACCGTTTTATGCTCAAAGTGATTATCGGCTACCCGAAGAAGGAAGAAGAGCAACTCATTGTGCGTCAGAACATTCAGCGCACCTTCCCGAAGGCCAACAAGATTCTCTCGACCGACGAGATTGTCAAGGCACGCGAGGTTGTGAAAGACGTCTATATGGACGAGAAAATAGAGCGTTATATTGTTGATATTGTGTTCGCTACACGTTACCCCGACGAGTACAAACTCGAATATCTGAAAGAGATGATTGGCTTTGGCGGTTCGCCGCGTGCCAGCATTAGCCTGTCGAAAGCCGCAAAAGCCTACGCATTCATTAAACGCCGCGGCTACGTGGTGCCCGAGGATGTGCGCGCCGTCTGCCACGATGTTCTGCGTCACCGTATCGGTTTGACGTATCAGGCTGAAGCCGAAAACATTACAACCGAAGACATTATCAACGAGATATTGAACAAGGTGGAGGTACCTTAATTAGGTGTTAGGCATTAGAAATTTTAAATTACGAGTTACGAAATCGGAATTGAACAATTGGAATTCGTAATTCGGCATTCGGAATTAAAGATTAAAACCCAATACCACTCTGAAAATCAATCAATAATTGGTTATGGAGACTTCGGAATTATTAAAAAAGGTACGGCACATTGAGATTAAGACGCGCGGGCTGTCGAACCAGATTTTTGCGGGCGAATATCACAGCGCCTTCAAAGGTAAAGGTATGACATTCAGCGAGGTGCGCGAGTACAACTACGGCGATGCCATTCGCGACATTGACTGGAACGTGACGGCACGGCTCAACCACCCGTTTGTCAAGGTTTTTGAGGAGGAACGCGAACTGACCGTGATGCTGCTGATTGACGTCAGCGGCTCGAAAAACTTCGGCACGCGCAGCCAGTACAAACTCGACCTGATGACCGAAATCGCTGCCGTGCTCTCGTTTTCGGCCATTAAAAACAACGATAAGATTGGCGTCATTATGTTCAGCGACAAGGTGGAGAAGTTCATTCCGCCGCAGAAAGGCCGCAAGCACATTCTGCGCATTATCCAGGAACTGCTCAACTTTGAGCCGCAGAGCCGCCAGACCAATGTGGCAGCGGCTTTGGAGTACCTGACCAGCGCCATTAAGAAACGCTGCATTGCCTTCGTCATTTCCGACTTTATCGATGAGCGTTTCAACGACGCACTCACCATTGCCAACCGCAAGCACGACCTTGTGGCACTGCGCATTTACGACCAGCGCGAGACCGAAATGCCGTCGATTGGACTTGTGCAGATGACCGATGCCGAAACGGGCGCCACGCAATGGGTTGACACGTCGAGCCGCGCCGTGCGCGAGGCCTACAGCCATTGGTGGACGTCGCTCTCGCTCAACGTCGAGTCGGCGTTCAAGCGCAGCGGTGTCGATTTCGCAACCATTGCCACAGGCGACGACTACGTGAAGCCGCTTATCGGACTGTTTAAGCACCGAAGCGTGTGAGATTTAGGAGTTAGGAATTAGAATTTAGGAGTTAGTCAATGTATAGAATATGGTGTTAGGTGTTGGGTGTTGGTAGGGATGCGATTTATCGCGTCCGCCCCCGATAACAACAAAACACCAATTAAACAATTAAAAATTAACAATTAAAAATGAAGGCAGATGAACATAGTTCGGATTGAATCTGATAAAATCGGTTAGAGATATAAATCAGTGTTAATCAGTGTATTCTGTGTTATCTGTGCGAGAATCAAAAATCGAAAATCACAATTCAAAAATGTCTAAATATCTGACAATATTGGTAATGGCGATGATGCTGGCGATGGGTGAAGCCCACGCGCAAGTTAGCGTTTCGGCCAAAATCGACACGTCGATGATGCTCATTGGCGACCAAACCAATTTCCGTGTAGAGGCTTCGTTTCCTGATGGTTACAAGGTGATGCTGCCCGTTATGGCCGACACCGTGTCGCGCGGACTCGAGATTGTTGAGGCTGGAACGGTCGATTCTGTGCTGGCCGACGGCATTGTCCGCATAAGCCAAAAATATGTGGTCACCAACTTCGACAGCGGCTGGTACGCAGTGCGCCAACTGCCGTTCGCCATTCTCGACCCGAACGGCAACACCGACACAATCTATTCAGAACAAGTGTATTACGGCGTGATGACAATGCCGCTCGACACGGCAAACGCCAACGCAATCTGCCCGCCGAAACCGATGGCGGAGGCGCCGTTCAAAATCAGCGAACTGGTGCCATACGTGAAATGGGCGATGCTGGTGCTGCTTGTGGCGGCCATTGTGGCGCTTTTGGTCTATGTGCTTGTCAAGCGCAAACGCAACGAGCCGATTTTCGCCAAACCCAAACCGCAGGAGCCTGCGCACGTTATCGCTCTGCGCCAATTGGACGAACTCAAGGAGCAAAAACTCTGGCAGCGCGGGCTGGTGAAGGAGTTCTACTCGTCGCTCACCGACATTGTGCGCGTCTATCTGAACGGCCGATTCGGCGTGCAGGCGATGGAGAGCACCACGGCCGAGATTATGCAGATGACCAAGAACGTGCCCGAAATCGACAAAGACCTGCGCAGCAACTTGCAAGACCTGCTTGAGCGGGCCGATTTTGTGAAATTCGCGAAAGCGCAGGCCGAGGCCAACGAGAACGAGGCAAGTTTCGCCTTTGTTGAGCATTTTGTGCTGACAACCAAGCCTGTAGAGCAACTTCGCGACGATGAAGATGCGCCCGAAGGCGACGCCAAAGTCGAACAAAACGAAAAAACGGAGTAGACTATGGAAAATATAACATTCAACAATCCAAACTTGCTGTATCTGTTGCTTTTACTGATACCAATGGTGGGTTGGTACGTATGGAAGCACCGCGATATGGACACGTCGGTGCGCCTTTCGACGCTCGACGGATTCGCCAAAGCGCCGCGTACCTATAAATGGTATCTGCGCCACGTGCCCTTCGCCCTGCGCACGCTTGCAATGGCCGTGCTGATGGTGGCTCTGGCCCGTCCGCAGTCAACCGACCGCTGGAGCAACACAACCACCGAGGGAATCGACATTGTGGTGGCGCTCGACATTTCGGGCAGTATGCTCGCCGAGGATTTCAAGCCCAACCGCCTTGAAGCCGCCAAAAGCGACGCCATAAAATTCATATCGGGCCGCCCCAACGACCGCATAGGCCTTGTGGTGTTTGCAGGCGAGAGTTTCACGCAGTGCCCGCTCACAACCGACCACGCCGTGCTTATCAATCTGATTAACGACGTGAAAAGCGGAATGATTGAAGACGGAACGGCCATTGGCGTGGGGCTGGCCAACGCTGTGAGCCGCCTGAAGGAATCGACAGCCAAAAGCAAGGTTGTGATTCTGATGACCGACGGCGTGAACAACCGTGGCGAGATTCCGCCGCTCACCGCCGCCGACATTGCGCAGGCAATGGGCGTCAGGGTTTACACCGTGGGCATTGGCACGCAGGGCCAGGCGCCATATCCGTTCACCGACGCTTTCGGCAACAAGCACTATCAGAATGTCGATGTTGAGATTGACGAGGAGGTGCTTTCGCAGATAGCAAACCAGACCGACGGCCGCTACTTCCGCGCCACCAGCAACCGCCGCCTGCAGGAGGTTTACGAGCAGATTGACCAACTCGAGAAATCGAAAATCGAGACCAAAGAGTACAGCAAAAAAAACGAGGAGTACCTGCCACTGCTGCTCGCAGGACTGGCTCTGCTCGCCCTTGAACTGCTGATGCGCAACACCGTGATGCGCGGAGTGAGTTAAATTGAAAATTGAAAATTGAAAAATTAAAAATGATAGGTTGTTGAGATAGTTGAGTAGGTTTAGAAAGTTGAGTAAGTTTATGTTAAACAGCGAAGCGCTCAACATTCTCAACCGCAAAGCACTAAACTTAAAACTTAAAACTTAAAACTTCAGAACTTAAAACTTTAAAAATGTTCCAATTTGCTAATCCACAATATCTTTTGTTTCTGCTGCTGGTGCCTGCCCTGCTGCTCATTTTCATAGCGGGACGGATGATGCGCCGCCGCGCGTTGCAGGCTTTTGGCGACAGTGACCTTGTCAAGGGCCTGATGCCCGACGTTTCGGCTTCGAAGCCGTGGGTGAAGATGGTGCTGGCGCTGCTGGCACTTACGCTGGTGGTGATTGCCGCCGCCGGGCCGCAGTTCGGCACTAAGTTGCGCGAAGTGAAACGCACTGGCATTGAGTTGGTTGTAGCTCTCGACGTGTCGAACAGTATGCTTGCCGAGGACATCACCCCCAACCGATTGGAGAACGCCAAACGCGCCATCTCAAAAATGATTGACGGTCTGAAAGACGACAAACTTGCGCTGATAGTGTTTGCCGGCGATGCCTTTGTGCAACTGCCGATGACGAGCGACTACACCGCCGCCAAAATGTTCCTTTCGTCAATCAATCCGTCGCTGGTGACCAATCAGGGAACGGCCTTGGAGAAGGCTATCAATTTGGGAGTCAAATCGTTCACGCCTGGCGACGACAAGAATAAGGCAATCGTCATTATCACCGACGGCGAGGACCACGACGGCGACCCAATCGCGGCAGCCACCAAAGCCAACGAGGCGGGAGTAACCATTCATATGGTGGGTATGGGACTGCCGCAAGGCGCACCAATCCCCACCGTCAACCGCAACGGCCAACGCGACTATCGCACTGACGCTCAAGGAAATGTGGTAATATCAAAACTCGAGGAGACAACGCTGAAACAGGTGGCAGCCGCGGGCGGCGGAAAATACATTCGCGCCAACAACACCAAAAGCGGCTTGAGCGCGCTCTTCAGCGAACTGAACAATATGGAGAAGGTGGAGATGGAAGCGAAAATCTATTCGGAATACGAAGAACAATACCAGTATTTTCTGGGCTTCGGACTGCTGATTCTGCTGGTTGAGGTGTTCATTCTCAACCGCCGCAACCGCCGCCTGAACGCTATCAATTTCTTCAAAAATTCAAAACTGACGCTTAAATAGTAAAGATATGAAAATCAAAGGTTTGTTTGTTGCAATTCTGCTTTTGGCAATATCGCTTCCGCAGATGGCTGGGGCGCAAACCGAGCGGAAATATATCCGTCAGGGAAACCGCCAGTTCAACAGCGCCTTCGCCGACTCGACAAAGGTTGATTCGGCACGTTTCGCCGACGCCGAAGCAAGTTACCGCAAGGCTTTGGAACAGGACCCGAACAGTTGGGACGCATCGTTCAACCTTGCCAACGCAATAATGAGCCAGGGCCGTATGGATGAGGCCGCAAGGCAGTATCAGGCGCTTGGCGCGAAAACCGACGTGGACAAGACCAAACGCGCCGCCGCTTATCACAATCTGGGCAACTGCCTGCTGCAGACGGAGAATCTGCAAGGCGCTATCGATGCCTACAAAAACGCTCTGCGCAACAATCCTAACGACCTGGAAACCAAATACAATCTGGCTTGGGCACAGGACAAGATGAAGCAGCAGCAAAACGAGAATCAGCAGAATCAGAACCAGAACAAGCAGGACCAACAGCAGAATCAGGACCAAAAACAAAACCAGGACCAGCAGCAAGACCAACAGCAGAATCAGGACCAGCAACAAAAAGACAAGCAAGACCAGCAGAGTCAGGATAATCAGCAACAGCAGCCGCAGCAAGCACAGCAGCAGCCTGAGCAGAACGACGAGCAGATGTCGAAGGAGGATGCGATGAGAATTCTGGAGGCCTTGGAGAACGACGAGAAAGACGTGCAGGAGAAGGTTCAGAAGCAGAAAGCGCAACCGCAACGGCGCAGAACGCAGAAGGACTGGTAGAGGTTGGGTTATAAGTTGAAAGTTAATAAGTTATAAGTTTAAAAGGCGTAAGAAGTTGAATTTAAAAGCAATATGTAGGGACGTCATATTACGGCGTCCGATTAACCGATTAACTGAATAGCCAACTAAATCACTATCTTCGCAACTTTGAAAAAAATAAGAAAAACGATATAAAAATGAAACTGACAAATTTACATAAAGCCTTAAAACTGAAACTGATGGCGGCCTTCACGCTGTTGTTTTCGAGTTTCAGCATTTCGGCTTTTGCCGACGATGTAAAGTTCACCGCCAGTGCTCCGCAAGCCGTCGAGGTTGGCGAGCAGTTCCGACTTCAGTTTGTGCTGAACGCCAAAGGTAGCAATTTTTCAGAACCGAACATTACTGATTTTCAGGTTCTTTCGGGTCCGAACACGTCGTCGAGCAGCAGCATTCAGTGGATTAACGGCTCAATGTCGCAGAGCACAACCTACACCTACACCTTTATTTTGATGGCCGACCACGAAGGCAAATTCACCATTCCGTCGGCAACCATAAAATCGGGTGGTAAGACGTACCAATCGAACCCGATTACCATTGAAGTTGTGGCAGGCTCACGGCCAGCGGCGAGCCAGAGCCAGGGCGGTCAGCAGCAACAAACTGGCAATCAGGGCAGTACGCAAACAACCACCAACCCCGATTTGAGCAGCGACGACCTTTTTGTGGCAATCACGGTCGATAAGAAAAAACTCTATCAAGGGCAGTATCTGGTGGCAACCATAAAACTCTACACCCGCAAGGATGTGTCTGGTTTCGAAGATGTTAAGTTCCCGCCGTTCACTGGTTTCTGGAGCAGCGACCTTGAAGCGCCGCAGCAAGTATCGCTTCAGCGCGAGAACGTCAACGGGCAGATTTACAACACAGGTCTGCTGAAAAAGGTGCTGCTGATGCCACAACGCTCGGGCGAACTCACTATCGACCCGATGGAGATAACCATTCTCTCTCGCACCCGCGTGCGCAGCAACAACCCGTTCGATGACTTCTTCGGCGGCTCGTACCGCACCACGCCCTACAAACTCGTCAGCAAGCCTGTTAAGATAAACGTGGAGCCGCTACCCGCTGGCAAACCCGCCGATTTTTCGGGCGGCGTGGGCAACTTCACGCTCAACGCGTCGGTCGATAAAACCGAAGTGAAGGCCAACGAGGCTGTGACGCTGAAAGTTAAAGTGTCGGGCACTGGTAACCTAAAGTTTATCAATAACATAAAGATTGATTTTCCGCCCGATATTGACGTCTACGACCCCAAAACAACGCAGAATATCAAGACCGACGCCAACGGAATGTCGGGCTCGGTAACGTTCGATTATCTGTTCATTCCGCGCTACGCGGGCAACTACCGCATTGCGCCAATCACGTTCAGTTATTTCGACACAAAATCAAAGACTTACAAGACACTGACCACGCAAGAGTTCAACATTAGCGTTGAAAAAGGAGATGGCGAAGCCGAAGCCAATTCGGGTGTGGTTCAGGCACTTACAAAAGAAGATGTCAAATTCATTGGCAAGGACATTCGCTACATTAAACCCGTTGAGCGGCTCGACCGCCGTCAGCAGATGATGTTCGGCACGCCGCTGTTCTATGGCTGCTACGCCATTCCGCTGCTGCTTTTTGTGGCGATAATCCTGTTCCGCTTGGCGCAGATTAAGCAGAACGCAAATCAGGCCGCAGTTAAGAACCGCAAGGCTAACAAGGTGTCGCGCAAGCGGTTACGTCAGGCTGCCAAGTATATGAAACAAGGTCAGGAAGCGCAGTTCTACGACGAGATGCTGAAGGCCATTTGGGGCTATCTGAGCGACAAACTTTCGATTCCAGTGGCCAACCTGTCGAAGGACAATGTGGCAGAGATTCTGTCGAGTCATTCGGTTGACAGTCAGTTGGTTGATGAACTTATGGACTTGCTCAACTCGTGCGAGTTCGCTCGTTACGCGCCAGCAGCCGTTTCGGGCGGAATGGACGAGATTTTCCGCAAGGCCGACAGCACACTGTCAAAACTCGACCAGAAAGTGAAGTAGTGAGTAATGTGTAAAGTGTAATGAGTAAAGTTAAAAAGGCAAAAGATTGATGAATCCGATAATCGTAAAATCCGAATACAATTCACCGATTAAACGATTCACCAGTTCACCAAAAGATTAAAAATATTTGACAATGAAACAGATAGCAAAACATATTATAATAGCAATTGCGGCAATGATGCCAATTTGCAGTTCGGCAGCCGATTTCAAGGCTCAACTCGATTCGGCGGCAGTATGCTACCAGGCAACAAAATACGAGCAGGCAATCAGTATCTACGAAAGCATTGTGGCTCAAGGATATGAGTCGTCGGAATTGTATTTCAATCTGGGCAACGCCTACTACAAATCGAACAAATTTCCGTATGCCATTGCCAACTACGAGCGTGCGCTGAAACTGAACGCCACCGACGAAGATATTCAGTTCAATCTGCAACTGGCTAATACTCACGTGGTTGACAAGATTGAAGTGCTGCCCGAATTCTTTCTGAAATCGTGGGGGCAGTCGCTTTTGCGGGCGCTCACGTCGAACCAATGGGCCGTTTTGAGCATTGTCTCATTTGTGGCGGCTCTGGTGCTTCTGCTGCTCTTCTTCCTGACAGACCGCCCGCTGCTGCGCCGATTCGCCTTCTGGATTGGCCTTCTGCTGATTGTTGAGGCAGCCTTCTCGTTCAGTTTTTCGTCGAAGCAGAAAAACAATGTTCTCAACGAGCCCGAAGCCATTGTGGTAACGCCGTCGGTTGTGGTTAAAAGTTCACCCGACGCCGCTGGCACCGAACTGTTCCTAATTCACGAAGGTCTGAAAATCAAAGTCACCAACCACAACGGCGACTGGTCAGAAATCCGTTTGTCAGACGGTAACAAAGGCTGGGTGAAGAGTGAGGATTTACTGGTGATTTGAGGCGGAGAATCGGTAAATCGTTTAAGGTGAACGAGTTTTGCGGGTTTAAAGTTGAGAGCTTCGCGGTTGAGAAAGTTTAGTTTCTGATAATTCTCAACTCTCTAAACCTTCTAAACTTTCCAACAAACATAGCTAACAACTCCCGGTTTTTAGCCTTCTTCAGTCGCTTCCCCAATTCTGATTCCAACCATCAGAATATCGTCAATCTGGTCGATAATCTCTTGACTTTTAGGTGATTTTGACAGAGCGTAATTGATGTATTCCAACTGTTCTGCAAATGGTAAATAGTGGATTGTGGTCAGAAGCTCAGTGAGAATTTTGGTTGAATTATCATTCCATTCGGTGTTCAGCTGCGAGGCGATGCCGTCGGTGTAGAGGTAAACCACGTCGCCGGCGCGCAGAGCCACTTTCGTGTTGGTGAATTCGTCGTTATTGCCATCGGGTGCGCCAATGTGAATGTTGTCCGATTCAATCGCCGTCAGCTTCTGATGGCGGATGATAATCATCGGGCTGTGGGCGCCGGCAAACTGCATAGTGTTGTTGTTTGTGTCGATAATGCACAAGGCAATGTCAATCACGTTGGCGGGTTCCGACTGCCCCTGTTGCGGAATGGCGCTCTCAATTTTCCGGCGCAGCTTGTCGAGGATTGTCGAGGCCGTAGGACAGTGGTTGTCAGATATTTCGCTTGTTACAATATCGTTTAGCGATGTGATGCCGAGCATACTTGTGAACGCCCCCGGAACGCCGTGGCGCAGGCAGTCGGCCACGGCCAGCATCTTGTAGCGGCCGGTCTGTTTGGCCCAGTAGAAGTTGCCCGAAACAATGTCGAGAGGTTTCCAAATCACAAGGTTTTCACCGAAAATCGTGTTCATAATCTGGGCCGACGGTATCACCGCGTTCTGTATCTCCTTGGCGTAGCGTATGCTGTCGGTAATCTGTATGTTGATGCTTGCCAAGATGTTACGCTGGGTTGCCGATTCGTCTTTCTGCGCCAGCAGCAGCTGGTTGTTGCGTTGGCGGGCGCGCATCTCAAAAAATGCCACAATGGCGAAAACCAACAGTATCAGAATGAAAACGATGGCGGAAATGTTGATGATGCGAATCATCTTTTTGTGCTCCTCGAACAGAAGGTCGCGGTTCTTTTTCACTTTCTCCTGGTCGCGAAGTTTTTGCTCAAACTCCTCTTTGACACTCGATTTCGATGAGTTCATTGTCGTTTCAAGGAAATATTCCTGGTTCTCCGTCATTCCTTTTCTCCTCTGGTATGCAAGAGCATTCCGGTAGTCGCCCAAAGCCACGTAACACTCAATGTAGCTGTCGTAGTCAATCTCATAATGAATGTCTTTGTTGGCTTGGGCCTTTTTCCGAGTGTCTTCAAGGTGGTTGAGGCAGTCGGTGTAGCGGCGGTTGAGCAGCAGATGGCGCGCGCGGCTGTTTTCGAGTGTCGAGATGTTGTTTGTGTATCCGAACGCATTCGACAGCGTTACCGCCTCGTGGTAGATTTGAACGCAGCTGTCGAGTAGATGTTGGCGTGCGGCCGAGTCGAGCGTGCCTGAATAGTCGAGGCTGATGGGCAGAGCGCTTTGGGTGGTTTGAATCAGCAGTGCGGTGTCGTTCAGTTCAACGGCCATCCGGTAGGCGGTGTTGTTGTTCTTCATAGCCGACACAATGCTCTGCGGATTGTCAAACTCGTGATACTCATCTTGCTCGGTCACAGCCAGATAGTTGTAGTCGGAAACCAGGCCGCGGGTGTTGTTCAGCCTTGAGTCGATTTCAATGGCGGTTTCAAAATATTGCTTTGCGAACCCGAAAACCTTGTAGTCGCGGTACATCACGCCCAGATTGCGGTAGATGGTCGGGTATTCCGATTCAACGCCAAGCTCGGCGAATATCTCTAGCGATTTGTGCAGATACTTGTCGGCACGGTAGTAATCTTTCAGTTGGAGCAGGTCTTCGGCGGTTTTGTTGTAGCTCCGGGCAAGGTTGAGCGAGTCGCCGATTGAGTCGTAGATGATGAGCGCGCGGTAGTGGCTGGCCAAAGCCTTCTCGTAGTTGCCTCTGCTGTTGTAGCTCCACCCGAGGAACTTGTTGGCGCGTGCGCACGATATGGCATCATCAAGTTTTGTGGCCAAAGCCAGCATCTGCTCGGCGTAATCGTGGATGGAATCGACGTTTGTGTGGTTTTTGCAAATCTCAAACAGAATCTCCAGCTTCTGCTTTTCGTCGGTCACATTCTTGATAACAATAACAAGACTGTCGGCGAGTGGCTGGTTGTCTGTTTGCTGGGCAATAATGCGGCGCGGTGTCAGCGCGGCCGTCAGCACCAGAATCACAATTGTTATATGTAGTATCAGCTTTTTCATTCGTCAGAATCTGATTCCCAATAAAATAATATCGTCGGTTTGCGGTATCGACCGTTGCTGGGCCGGAGCGCGCCAGTTGTCAATGGCAGCCTCAATCTGCCTGTGTATCTCGTCGAGCGGCTTGCCTGCGTTTTCGGCCAGAAGATTTTGCAGCCGCCGTCCTGCGTATTTCGATTGCTCGCCCTTCTCGTTGTAGCCGAACTGGTCGGTAATGCCGTCGGAGTAGATGAAAATGGTGTCGCCCGGCTCAATGTCAATGCGCACCGTGTTGAACGGGCGCGGATTTTGCGATAGGAAGCTAATCGGCATCCTGTCGCCTTTGTATTCGGTAACCGTGCCGTTGCGCACAAGCATTATCGGGCGGAACGCGCCGGCAAACTGCAAAGTGGGCGAGTCCTCATCGATGATGCACAGCGCCATATCCATTCCGTCGAGCGACATCGCGTCAGCGTCCGACTGCCGCAGCGATTCCACAACCTTCTCGCGCATAATGTCGAGCACGTTGCCGGCGCTCATCTGTCCGTTTTTGAACTCGGGCGTGAGGGTGATGTCCGACAGAATCGAAATACCGAGCATACTCATAAATCCGCCCGGAACGCCGTGGCCCGTGCAGTCGGCAATGGTCACCAGCTTACGCCGTCCGCACTGCGTGGCCCAATAAAAATCGCCCGAAACCAAGTCGAGCGGCCGCCACAGAATGAGCGTTTCGCCGAACATCTCGTTCATTTGCTCGGCTGTCGGCAGCATCGATGTTTGCAGGCTGTGCGCGAAATTGATGCTCGACGAAATCTGGTCGTTGACAATCTCTAGCTGGTCGCGCTGCGATTCAAGCTCATCGTTGCGCTCCATCAGTTTCCGGCCCAGCCGTTTCTTGCGTTTCAGGCTTCCGCGGATGACAACCACCAGAATCGTAATCAGCACCAGCACCAGCACCGTCGAGGCGGTTATCACCACAAGCCTTATCTCTTGCTCGCGGTGCTTGATGTATTCGTGCTCGGTGTCAATCTCGTTTTGCAGCAGAATTTTGTCCTGCTCGTTTTTAAGGCTCAGCCTTGCCGACAGCACTGCGTACTCGCGGTTCAGCTGCCGTTTCTCCAGACTCTTGGTCCATTCCGCCCATTCAAACGAGTGACGGTAGTCGCCCACATATTCATAGTATTTGACCATCAGAAATCCGTACTTGAGGTAGTACGCGCGGTTTGGCTCTTTGTCGACGGCCTGCCGTGTCGATTTGAAACGCTTGCGGGCCGTGTCGAAATCTCTCGATTCAAGAGCCATCTTGCACTCACCCAGCAGGTAATCGATTTTACTAACGTCGTTTTTCGTTTTTCTCACGGCGGTCAAGCCGATGTTGTGGAACACCAGACTACTGTCCAGATATTTCTGCTTGAGGTCGCCCCTCGAGTTTTGCGCGTATCTCAAATATATGCACATCAGGTTTTTGCAGGCGTCGGCAATGATTGTCGTGTTTCCGGCCGATTTAAGCTCTTTGTAAGCCCGCAGGTTTTTTGCCTTGGCTTGGTGTATAAGGCTGTCAACGCGGGTGTCGATGAATTTCCGGTAGTCGGCCAGTCCCAGGTACATATAGTCGATGGCAACATCAGTGGCATTGTTGTTGGTGCGGATGTTCATCCGGGTGTCGATGTCGAGCGCGCGGTTCAGGTACTCCGCCGCCTGATTGTAGAGGTGGTGGGTGATGCACATCAGCCCCAAAGTCTTGCAAACCTTGCTGATACCGTCTTCATCGTTCATCTCGTAGAAGATGTTGAGCGCTTTATGGTCATACTCGTTGGCCTCGTTGTAGCGGTTCAGCATTACCAGCGAGTTGGCAATGTCGTGGTAGCAGTTGGCGGAGCCTCTGCGGTCGCCAATCGAGTCGCAGATTTTCAGCGCTGTTTGGTAAGTGGTTATGGCCTTGCCGAAATTTGAGCGGCAGAAGTAGCTCCAGGCAATCGCGTTGTACGCCCTCACAATATTCCGTGTGTTCTTGGCCACCATAGCAACGCTCAGTTTGTCGCACGCGTTGTCCATCGATGTGTCGGCATTATAGTGCTCGGCGTAAACCAAATTGCGGAAATCAGGCTTTACGTATTGCGACGCATTCGGCATCAACTGCATTGGCGGCGGTCCTTCAATTGCCGCGCAAGACGTTGGAAATGAGCTGGCAACAACAATCGCTACCAGCGCAAATGTTATTATCGATGTTGTTTTCCCTCGTTTCATTCGCATTGGTCAAAGCCAATTATAAAGATGATGCATTTTCTTGTCAGAATCAACAAAAAAATAGCAATCGGGGGCAGTTTTTTCAACATTTTCTGCCCTGAATGTTCACAATTAAGTGCAATTGTCGTGCCATCGGTTGAATTTATGCGCGCCTTATCTGTTTTGCTGAGTAGAGAAGGGTAGTGGTAGCCTTCAATCCTTCATCCCGATAGCTATCGGGACTTCAATCCTTCAGTAAATGAAAAAAGATAGCAGGCCTGTAAGCCAAGTTCTGTCCTTGCCGGAGCAAGGTCCTGTCATTTATCTCGAATTGCGGTTGCCCGCAACCACTATCGGCCTACCCCTCGCAACCTTTGTCGCCAAAAACAAGACGAGCAGCCTTGCCCGCCGAAGCGGCTTGCGATATACGTGGCCTTTCAACCCGACAGGGGCACAACTGCCACGGTCGCCCGCGGCATTGGTGGTCTCTTACACCGCCTTCTCACCCTTACCGCTTGCGCGGCGGTTATTTTCTTCTACCCTTCTGCACCCTCACGGACGCCTTTCTTTCGGAAGGTCGGCGCTCTGTGTTGCCCAGACTTTCCTCACTGCTTGCGCAGCGCGACAGGACGGCCTGCTATCCGCCGCAAATGTAGCGATTTTACAATCGTTTTGACAGCGCAATCTTTCGGGCAAATTGCAAAGCGCACCTAAAATGTTGTACCTTCGCGCCAAAATACATTGAATTATGAAAATCGCCGGACTTGTAAAGCAGAGTTTCATCGACTATCCCGACCGAATGGCTTGTGTGATATTCACGCAGGGCTGCAATTTCCGCTGCGGCTACTGCCACAACCCGTCGTTGGTGTTGCCGCACTTGTTCGGGCAGAACAAACTGATTGACGAACAGGAAGTTTTGCAGTATCTCGAGGACCGCAAAGGTTGGCTCGAAGGGGTGGTGCTAACAGGCGGCGAGCCCACCATTCACGGCGATTTGCCTGATTTTATCAAGCGCGTCAAGCAAATGGGCTACTGCGTGAAACTCGACTCAAACGGCACCAATCCCGATATGCTCGAGCAACTGCTTGCGGCTAAACTGTTGGATTTCATTGCAATGGACATCAAGTCGAATCCCGACGCCGAGAGTTACACCAAAGTCATCGGCAAAGACGCAACCGACATAATGCCAAATATTTGGCGCTCAATCAAACTGATACAGAATTCGGGCATCGGCTATCAGTTCCGCACCACGCTCATTCCGCACGTCCACCCCGTGGGCATTGCCGACGATATCATCAACTTCCTTGAGTACGACAACAACTACATCACCCAACAATACCGCGACGGCGACACGGTGGCGAAGAATCTTTAGTATTACACGCCCCGTCAGTTGTCTGTAGTCCGATGACTGATGTCAAAAAAAGTGTACTTTTGCGCAATTTGAAAATTTGTTAAACTTTATAAATATTTGAAACAGTGGGAAAGACACTATTTGACAAGATTTGGGACTCGCACGTCGTTCAGGTTATCCCCGACGGGCCAACCCAACTCTACATCGACCGTCTGTATGCTCACGAGGTGACTTCACCCCAAGCATTCGACACTTTGCGCGACAAGGGTATCAAGGTTTTCCGCCCCGAGCAGGTCGTGGCTATGCCCGACCACAACACGCCGTCGGACCAACAGGAGGTCATCAACGACCCGATTGGCCGCAAGCAGGTGGAGACGCTCGCCCGCAACTGCGCTGAATTCGGCATCCGCCACTTTGCAATGGGCACCAAGGACAACGGCATCATCCACGTGGTGGGCCCGGAGAAAGGCCTATCGCTGCCGGGAATGACCATCGTCTGCGGCGACTCGCACACATCGACTCACGGCGCTGTGGGCGCTCTGGCAATGGGCATCGGCACAAGCGAGGTGGCCGAGGTGCTGGCTAGTCAGTGCATCCTTCAGAGCAAACCGAAAACAATGCGCATCAATATTGAGGGCGAACTGCAGAAAGGCGTGGTTGCCAAGGATATAGCGCTTTACATTATGGCCAAAATGACCACTTCGGGCGCAACGGGATATGCTGTTGAATATGCTGGCTCAACCATCCGCAACCTGTCAATGGAGGGCCGCCTGACGCTGTCGAACCTGTCGATTGAAATGGGCTCGCGTGCAGGCATCATCGCACCTGACGAGACCACCTTCGCCTACCTGAAAGGCCGTGAGTACGCGCCGAAAGGTGCAGAGTGGGACAAGGCCGTTGCCTTCTGGCGCACGCTGAAGAGCGACGACGACGCTGTCTTCGACAAAGAGATTACCTACCGTGCCGAGGACATCAAGCCGCGCATCACCTACGGAACGAATCCCGGCGCAGGAATCGCCATCGACGAGACCGTGCCTGTTCTTGACGGAATGAGTGAGGCCGAAAAGGCTCAACTGACTGTGCAACTGAACTATATGCAGTTCAAACCCGGACAGAAACTCGAGGGTACGCCTGTGGATTACTGCTTCCTGGGCGCCTGCACCAACGGCCGCATCGAGGATTTCCGCGCCTTTGCATCGGTTGTGAAGGGCAAGAAGAAATCGCCGAACGTTGTGGCGTGGCTGGTTCCGGGCTCGTGGCTCGTGCGTCAGCAGATTATCGACGAAGATATCGACAAGATTCTTGAGGAAGCGGGATTCGAGTTGCGCCTGCCGTCGTGCTCGTCGTGCCTGGCAATGAATCCCGACAAGGTGCCCGCAGGCAAGTTGGCCATCTCGACATCGAACCGCAACTTTGTCGGCCGTCAGGGCCCCGGCGCCCGCACCGTGCTGGCATCGCCGCTCGTTGTCGCCGCAAGCGCAATTACTGGCGTGATTACTGACCCGAGAAAATTGTAGTTTGAAACGATAACTAATTCTCGCACAGATAAACACAGATAACACAGATTTTATGTATTTTATAGACAGCGAAGAGGCAAAACAAGATTATCTGCATAAAGAACTGACCGAGAGTGTCATTCGTGTTTTTTATGAAGTTTATAATACGTTGGGATATGGTTTCATTGAAAATGTTTACCAAAATTCTATGTATTTTGCTTTGCAAGACGCTGGTTTTGAGTGTGAAGTGCAAAAAGATATTGACGTCTTTTACAAAAACAGGAAAGTTGGCAGTTATCGTGCCGATATAATCGTAAACGATACGTTACTTCTTGAGTTAAAGGCCGTTAGTGAGTTAAATGAATCTCATAAACGGCAATTGTCAAATTATCTGAAAGCGACAAAAATTGAAGTAGGATTACTGCTGAACTTTGGTGAGCGCCCACAAATTAGGCGTTGGATATATACAAATGATAATAAATAGAAATCTGTGATAATCAGTGTTATCTGTGTCATCAGTGCGAATTAAAAAACTAAAGAAATGAAACAGAAATTTAATGTAATAAAATCGACGTGTATTCCGGTTGCGATTGACAACTGCAATACCGACCTGATTATTCCGGCGCGCTACCTGGCGAGCACCACTCGTGACCCGAAATTCTTCGGCGACGCCTTTATGCACGACCTGCGCTACGACGCTGACGGTAAGCCGGTTGCCGGATTTGTTATGAACCAACCCGAATTTTCGGAGGCACCACACGAAGGCTGCCACGAGATTATCGTGGGCGGACAAAACTGGGGCTCGGGCTCGAGCCGTGAACACGCAGCCTGGGCCATCGCCGGCTACGGCATCCGCGTGGTCATCTCGTCGAGTTTCGCCGACATCCACCGCAACAACCTGCTCAACTGCTTTGTGCTGCCGGTGGTGGTGAGCCGCGAGTTCCAACAGGAGTTGTTCGACTCTATCGCCAAAAATCCGCAAACCATTGTTACTGTTGACGTTCCGAATCAGACTGTGACCAACGAGGCCACCGGTCACTCGGAGAAGTTCGAAATCAACAGCTACAAGAAGCACTGCCTTGTCAATGCGCTCGACGACATCGACTATCTGTTGAGCGTTCAGGACAAGACCGAAGCGTTTGAGAAGACTGCGAAGAAGTGGTAACGGATTGATTCCGTGATTTGTATGCACAGGTTGCCCGTGCGTGGCGGCCTGTGCTTTTTTATTTTAGGCGAATGCGATTAGCAGCATTTTTCGCACTTGCTAAATTTCCAATACATTCCTAAATTTGCGGTTTGATTTAAAAAATTGCAAATTCATTGTTTTACTGATAAATAATGAGGATAGAAATACTTGATACTACATTGCGCGACGGCGAGCAAATGTCGGGCGTGGCTTTCTCGGCCGACGAGAAGTTGAGCCTTTCAAAACTGTTGCTCGAAGATTTGAAGGTCGATAGGCTTGAAGTGGCTTCGGCACGCGTGTCGGAGGGAGAGTTTGAGGCTGTTCGCAAGGTTTGCGACTGGGCCCGTCAGCGCGGATTCATCGACAGGATAGAGGTTTTGGGATTTGTCGACGGCGAGACATCGATAGAGTGGATACAACGTGCCGGCT
>JAEEGK010004831.1_pt1 | contig 32838 bp, 31 predicted proteins | sample 8958771 | NCBI WGS metagenome assembly JAEEGK01 (sample SAMN16246547, study PRJNA631951) | gut metagenome | biome: gut microbiome; feature: rumen; material: SC-attached | host: Bos | place: Iran: Karaj | collected 2018-10 | reverse complement strand
CCGGGAGTGGATTTTTCTACAGGTTCTTTAGGGCACGGACTTGGTGCTGCGGCAGGTATTGCTTACGCTTTGAAAAAAGATGGAAGAAAAGAACGCTCGTTCGTGGTACTTGGTGATGGCGAGTGTAACGAAGGTTCAGTTTGGGAGGCTGCATTGTTCGCGAACCATTTCCGTTTGAACAATCTCTGTGCTATCGTTGATCATAACCACATGCAGAGCCTGGACTTCAATGAGAATACATTGGAGATAGAAGACTTCGCATCTAAGTGGAAAGCATTTGGATGGAATGTGATAGAGATTAACGGTAATAATCATCAGGAATTAAAAGCTGCATTCAAGCAGTTTGAAGAGAACTCAGAAAAAGAGCCTCACAAGCCAACAGTGATTATAGCTAATACCATCAAGGGTTATGGCATTCCATTTATGCAGAACGATATTCTGTGGCACTATCGTTTCCCACATGACGGATGGGAATACGACATGGCCGTAACAGAATTGCATAAAATTAAGCCTGAAGGTTGCATAGATCCCTATACTCCAAATGGTATTGAAAATCCTGTTCTTCCGACTGATAAGGATGACATCTATAATGATCATACCTTCTCATATACGTGGAATACCTCATATCCCGAGAAGATGAGAAGGGTGGATGCTAAGATTGGAACGACTGAAAAAGTACATAACGTTTAAAATATGAGAGATACATTTGTAAGAACTTTGGTGCAGTTGGCCAAAGAAGATAAAAATATAGAATTGGTAACTGGCGACCTCGGCTTTGGCGTGTTGAAGCCATTCTGGGAGCAGTGTCCAGACCAGTTTACGAATGCCGGTATTGCCGAGCAGAATATGACCAGTGTTGCTGCGGGTATGGCACTGACTGGTAAGAATGTGTTCACGTACAGTATTGGTAACTTCCCGACATTGCGTTGTATTGAGCAAGTCCGTAATGATTGTGCTTATCATCATGCTAAAGTAAAAGTTGTTTGTATTGGTGGTGGTTTTGTGTATGGTTCTCTTGGTATGAGTCATCAGGCAACGGAAGATATCGCAATACTTAGAGCCTTGCCGGATGTCGTTGTGCTTGCCCCTGCAGATTTGGTAGAGGCAGAGGAATGCACAAAGGCTCTTGCTAAATACGAAGGAACTGCATACCTGCGTTTAGGACGTGGTGGTGAAAAGCGTATTCACGACCATATTGATGACTTCCAGATAGGTAAGGCTATCAAGGTACATGATGGAGGGAAAGTGGCCATCTTCTCAACAGGTGCTATATTTGAGGAGGTAAGCATTACTGAGAGCATATTGAATGAGAAGGGTATCACACCGGCTGTTTATACATTCCCTACTGTGAAACCAATTGATAAGGATACCATCTTAGAGTGCGCTTCCAAGTTTGATTTGATTGCTACTTGTGAGGAACATAATTACATAGGTGGCTTTGGTAGTGCTGTTGCAGAAGTGTTGGCAGAATTGCAGCAACACGCAAGATTACTTAGAGTTGGCCTTCATGATGAGTATTCTGTAAGAGTGGGTAATCAACATTATCTGAGAGAACAATATGGTTTGGATGGCGAATCTATAGCCAAACAGATACTTTCAAACATTTAGATAGAAAGGATATGAAGGTCTTATTTTTGACATCGGTATATAACTTTAATGACAAGGGCAATTTAAATGTTGATTTGATAGACACGATTGCTGCACATGGTCACGAAGTGACTGTTATTACACCGAAAGAAAGGAAATACCATTTGCCAGAAAAAATAGAACACCAGGGGAATATAACGACTCTCCAGTTCAAGTGTTTGAATTTTAGAGGAAAAGTCAACGCAATAGAAAAAGGTATTTCAACACTTTCTCTGGGGTACTTGTATTTACATGCAATTAAAAAGTACTTTAAGGGTGTCCCGTATGATATGGTTATTTATACTACATTACCCATTACATATAAACCAGTGTTAAAGTACTTAAAGCGTAAATACGGAACCTATTGTTACCTTCAGCAAAAGGATTTCTTCCCACAGAGTGCTGTTGATTTAGGTATGCTTAGTAAGGAATCGTTGCCATACAAGCTGTTTAGACATATTGAGAAAGGGCTTTTTAAAGCATCTGATAAAATTGGACTAATGTCTCAAAGAAATGTTGAGTACATTATAAAAGAAAACCCATATCTGCCATCAAATATCGCTGAAGTATGCCCCAATGGTATAGTACCTACCCCGCATGACATCGTACTAAAACGGAAGGAAAATAATGCCAAGATGAGGGAGAAACTAGGTATTCCAAAAGAGGCAGTTGTTTTTCTGTATGGTGGTAACATAAGTAGAGCCCAGGGTATTGAGTTCATAGAATGTATGTTTACTAAGTTGGCAGAGAATCCTGTACCAAATACATATTTTATGATGATTGGAAGTGGTAATGGGTATGAGCCACTGAAGAAGCATGTGGAATCATTAGGTATTAAAAATGTGCAGTTTATAGAATTACTTCCTAAGAATGAGTTTGATGAAATACTCGTTGTGGCTGACGTTGGTATGGTATTCCTTGATCATCGTTTTACGATTGCCAATATCCCTTCAAGGATTCTTGCTCATATGGATATGGAGCAGGCTGTGATTACTGCTACAGATAGTTACACGGATTATAAAGAGTTGATTGAGGATAATCATCTAGGGTTATGGTGTGAGTCCAATGATGCTGATGCAATGATTATTAATATAAAGAAACTGACCGAGGATAAGGTTTTTAGGGAGAACTGCGCGAAGAATGCAAGGCAATATTTGGAGAAAGAGAATACTGCTGAGGTAGCCTATTCAGTGATAGAGAAGAGCTATAATGAGTGGAAAGCGAAGTTATCATGAGGAATGATATAAGAGAGGCTTTTTTAGCATTATTGAAGCTCGGAATATCTCATCGTGCAGAACCTCTGCTAGACAGTGATGAATGGGATGAAATACGAACGTTAGCAGAAAAGCAGGGGCTTTCAGCGGTTATTTTAGATGGAGTTGAAAGTTTACCTGAAAGTAAGCGTCCCTGTAAAGAAACCTTACTTGAGTGGATAGGCGAAGTTCTTCAAGGGTATGAATATCGTTATGGTCTTTACCGGCGTGCGCTATGTGAATTATCAGGATTCTACAATAGTCACGGATGCAAGATGATGGCTCTTAAGGGCTATGCCTGTAGTTTGGATTGGCCCAAACCAGAACATAGACCATGTGGTGATATTGATATATGGCTGTTTGGGAAGCAGAAAGTAGCGGATGCTGAATTAGCTAAAGAAAAGGGGATAAAGATTGATGATAGCCATGAGCATCACACGGTCTTTTACTGGTGTGACTTTATGGTGGAAAACCACTATGATTTTATTGATATTCATCATCGGAAATCAAGTTCTCAATTGGAGTCCATATTAAAGGAATTGGGGAAAGATGATACACATACCATTGAGGTAAATGACGAAAAAATATATGTCCCTTCGCCTAATCTGCACGCCCTCTTCTTACTAAGGCATTGCATGGAACATTTTGCATCAACAGAGCTTACGTTACGTCAATTGCTCGACTGGGCATTCTTTATTGAAAAGCATGGAAAAGGAGTTGACTGGGATTGGTTAGAGGGCGTTTTGGAGGAATTTGGAATGTCTCCTGCGTACAACATTTTTTATGCTATATGTGTTGAAGATTTGGGCTTTGAATCCACTCTCTTTCATCAGGTGCAATTTAATCCTTTCTTAAAAGAACGAGTTTTAAATGATATTCTTTCCCCTGAATTTGCAGGCGAAGAGCCCAAAGCCCTTATTCCACGTATGATTTTTAAGTATCGTCGTTGGAAAGCAAATGGATGGAAGAATGAATTGTGCTTTAAAGAAAGTATGTGGAGCGCATTTTGGAGTGGAGTATGGGGCCATATGCTAAAGCCAAGTCAAATATGATAGTCAACTTAAATATACGTTTAAGAGAGTTTTTAGAGAGTGAGGCAAGATCTTGCTCCATGGACTTCGGATGTGTTACACCTCTGTATGTGTATAGGATGTGGGGTGGTACTGTGGCTATAGAAGATATTGCGGCTGGATTAAAGGAAATAAAGAATGGTTGTAGATAATAAGATACTGGACGAATTAACAGCCAAAGCGAAAGAAAGCCCTAGGCTTCGTATGGCAATGGACCTGCGAAATACCCCCGAAGACCATAGCCAAAGGATGCTCAATGGTTTGGAGCCAGGAACTGTTATGCCCATTCACAGGCACCATGCATCTTCTGAAACGGTGGTAGTCCTGAGAGGCAAAATAAAGTGGTTTTTTTATGATGAAAATGGTCTAGAGACTGAAAGAGTCCTTCTTGATGCAAGTGGTAACGTACGGATGTTGAATGTGGAGAAAGATAGATGGCATTCATTGGTTTGCTTGGAGTCCGGTTCTGTATTGTTTGAGACGAAGGATGGGCCGTATCATCCGTTGGAAGAGGATGAAATTATGAACTTAAAATAAATAAAGAATAATTATGGCAAAGTTTAAAGATAATGGTAAGTTAAAGCTTCTTATCATCGTAGGCACAAGGCCGGAGATCATCCGCCTTGCTGCAGTGATTAACGAGTGCCGCAAGTATTTTGATACATTGCTGGCGCATACCGGTCAGAACTACGACTACAATCTGAATGGTGTGTTCTTCAAAGACCTGAAGTTGGCAGATCCTGACGTGTATATGGAAGCTGTGGGCAATGACCTGGGCGAGACTATGGGTAACATCATTGCCAAGAGCTACCAGTTGATGGTGGAGGTAAAACCGGATGCGGTTCTTGTTCTTGGTGACACCAACAGCTGCCTGAGCGTTATTGGTGCTAAGCGCCTGCATATCCCCATCTTCCATATGGAGGCTGGCAACCGCTGCAAGGATGAGTGCTTGCCCGAGGAGACAAACCGCAGGATTGTAGATATCATTTCTGACGTAAATATGGCTTATAGTGAGCACGCCCGCAGGTATCTGGCTGACACCGGTCTGCCCAAGGAACGCACATACGTAACGGGTTCGCCTATGGCGGAAGTTCTGCACAATAATCTGGCTGAGATTGAGGCCAGTGATATTCACAAACGTCTGGGCTTGGAGAAGGGCAAGTACATCCTTTTGAGCGCTCACCGTGAAGAGAACATTGATACAGAGAAGAACTTCCTTTCGCTGTTTAATGCTATCAATAAGATGGCTGAGAAGTATGATATGCCCATCTTGTATTCTTGCCATCCTCGTAGCCGCAAGCGTTTGGAGGCTTCTGGATTCCAGTTGGATAAGCGCGTGATTCAGCACGAGCCTTTGGGCTTCCACGACTACAACTGCCTTCAGATGAATGCCTTTGCAGTAGTTTCTGATTCTGGTACACTGCCAGAAGAGAGTTCGTTCTTTACCTCTGTTGGACATCCGTTCCCGGCTGTTTGTATTCGTACCTCTACAGAGCGTCCTGAAGCTTTGGATAAGGGGTGCTTTGTGCTGAGTGGTATTGATACGGTTGGACTGCTGCAGAGTGTTGATGTGGCCGTAAGTCTGATTAAGGATGGTCATCATGGTATTCCTGTGCCTGACTATGTGGATGAGAACGTAAGTACCAAGGTGGTGCGTATTATTCAAAGCTATGTCGGTGTGGTTAACAAGATGGTCTGGCGTAAGTTTTAACGAACACGAATTGCACGGATTGAACGAATAGACCTTTTTATATGACAATCATTGCCATGATTGCTTTGCTTACTGCAAAGGTTTTATTTCGCCTGAAGAATCTTGAAAGCGAACTTTCAGAAGTTCTTCCGGCAAAATGAAACTCATCATATAAAAAATAATATTCTCTAATTCTCTAATTCTTGAAATAATACGATTCGTAGGATTGGTGAGATTCGTGTTCAAAAAAGAAAAAAAGAATATGCGTATATTAGTGACTGGCGCGAAAGGTTTTGTGGGGAGAAATCTCTGCGCGAACCTGCGCAATATACAAGAAGGGAAGGACAGAAGGTTTCCTGAGCTTAAAATAGAGGCGGTCTTTGAGTATGACTTGGATTCAACACCGGAGGAGTTGGATCAGTGGTGTGCTGAAGCAGACTTTGTATTCAATCTGGCTGGCGTGAACCGTCCGCAGAACCAGAAAGAGTTTATGCAAGGCAACTTTGGCTTTGCCAGTACATTGCTGGACACGCTGAAGAAGCATAAGAATACTTGCCCGGTGATGCTCAGCAGCAGCCAACAGGCTAGTCTCACGGGCCGTTTTGGCAATAGCGAGTATGGCCGAAGCAAGAAGGCTGGCGAAGAGCTGTTCTTTGACTATAGCAAAGAAACAGGAGCAAAGGTTTTGGTGTACCGTTTCCCGAATCTGTTTGGAAAATGGTGCAGACCGAATTATAATTCAGCCGTGGCTACCTTCTGTAATGCGTTCGCAAATGATTTACCTTACACGGTAAACGATCCATCAGTAGAACTTGAATTGCTTTACATCGATGACTTGGTGGATGAGATGATTTGCGCTTTGTTGGGTAAGGAGCACCATTGTGAGTTTGATGGTGTTGAAACCGTAATGAAAGAGGATGGCCGCTATTGTGCTGCACCCATTACTCATAAAGTAACGCTTGGTGAGATTGTGGAGCTGCTGAAGAGTTTTGTAGAGCAGCCGCGGACGCTGATGATACCGGAGATTCCTGCGGGCTCATTCGCCAAGAAGTTGTATAGCACCTACCTGAGTTATCTGCCTGCTTCGAAGGTGGCGTTCCCCTTGAAGATGAATGTGGATGACCGTGGAAGCTTTACGGAGTTGGTGCATACTTTGAATGCTGGGCAGGTTTCGATTAATATCTCGAAACCTGGCATCACTAAAGGTCAGCACTGGCATAACACTAAGTTTGAGCAGTTTATTGTGGTGAAAGGCCACGGACTGATTCAGCAGAGGAATTTGAATGACCCTGAAGGCAAGGTGCTGGAGTGGGAGGTCTCTGGCGATAAGATTCAGGCAGTGCATATGTTGCCGGGCTATACGCATAACATCATCAACCTTTCTGAGACGGAGGATTTAGTGACGGTGATGTATTGCAATGAGGTGTTTGATCCTGGCCGGCCGGATACTTTCTTTGAAAAGGTAGAGTAGTGCGGTAGGATAGACAGACGAGGCGACCGCCTCTGGCGGGCGGCTGGTCTGTGTGGGGAGCGGAAGGCTCTGTGGCGCGTGATAGCGCGGTACTTTACGGAGCGGGGATGATGAAGAAGATTCGTTGATATGACTCAAGAAGAGCGTTGGCTCCAACAATGGCAAACCATCATGGACTTTATGGAAGCTAACAAAAGGCGGCCATCTAAGTTCGTAGATGAGGAGAGGGGAATGCGGAATTGGTGGAAACACCAGCAGAAACTTTTGAACGCTGGTGAATTGAAGTTGGAGAGAGTTAAGCTGTTCAAAGAACTGCTGATAATAGGAGAGAAGTATAAGCACGTTAATCAGTGGGTTTGATGGAATCACGGATCTATGGAAACACGGAAATACGGAAGAACGGAATTAAGGAATAATGGAAACGTGTACTGATATAATTAAACATTTGAAATATGCCTAGAGAAAGTGTTTTAAATGCAGTGGAAAGGAGTCAGATAAGAATCGAGAAACTGATATTCCATATCATTTTGAAAAATGAGTTACAACCTCGCTACCTGAACGAGGTTACAATGACGGCTGAGCAACGCAACTTCTTTCGTGACAGGCTGGAAGATGCAGCTTCAGGTAGGCAGTTTGTTTTTTTAGACGACTCAGCAACAAAAGCGAAGTCGGAAGAACTCGTTAACTGCGATAATGAGCGATTTGTTCAGTTGTCTAAAGAACTTGCCGCAGATTTTAAAAGGCAGCATGGGGCAAATGCAAACGATGGCGTGTTTATTGTCTCTGTGGCATCAATTGGAGCGCGAAAGCTTATTTTCTTGATAAAGTTTGACCATAAGAAGATATATCAGTACAAAGTACAGGATGGAGGAAGAGCGCTTCTCACAGAGGTTCAGGACACTTTCAGTGAAGATAAGAATTCCATCCAGAAGGTTGCATTGATAGATGTAAGCGACAATGTTGTATGGGATGTTCTTGTTACAGACCTCACGGCAAGACCTGAAAAAGATTACATCACAGATTATTTCAAAAGTTTTCTTGGGGTAATACCCAGGGAAACGGATACTGATTTGACAAAACGGGCACTGAGCATTGCTTTCAAATGGGCGGTGTCTAATCAAGATGACTTGCCAGAAATGCAAGAAACATCTGATTATAAATCAAGAGCTAAAGCGTATCTTCTGGGTAATGACACATTCGATTCTGATGCGTTTATCAATTCTGTAATTCTTGATGGTGATGCAGAAAGACGTGAAAGACACAGAACTTCGTTCAAGCAAATGATGGAGGATGACGGAATATATGGGCAACACTTCTCCTTGATTCACTCTGCATTGAAAAGATCTACTACAAAGAATATCAGATTGACACGTGAAGGAGTGAAGATTGAATGGGAGGGCTCTGCTGATGATGTCAATTACTCTGTTAGTGAAAAAGATGAAAACGGCCAGCAGACAATTACTATCAAGACGGGCGAAATAACGCAATTACAGTAAGGTATGTACACCAATCTATTCAACAAAATAGACAACGTTGCTGCCATTGCCGCAGGAAAAGAAGAGACGTGGGTTTCTCTATCGCTAAGCGGGCAATACAAGCAACAATATAGCAAAACTATCTTTTATGAACTGAACGAGGTTCTGGAAGAAATGGGGAAGGTTGGATGTATAACCTACAAAATAGGGAATGCAGTTCATACGTTAGAAGAGTTCCAGGAATCTCTTGTTGATGGTGTGCAATGGAACGTAAACATCAACAAGCAGTCGTTTATGGGTAATGGAGAGGTGATTTGTAACTTTTTCTATGACTTGGCTGCATTCAGGACATGGGCGGATAATGCAGATCCATTTTCGATTAACAATCCACTCAACAGTCATCGATGCAAAATAGAGGTCAAGGGGCTTCAAGCATCTTTTGGCGGTCAGAACTTCTTGGTGTCTGACAATATTGGCGACCTTCCTAATAACGCGATACTGGCATACGAGCATGACCGATTGAAGTCCATGTTAAGGCAGTTTACAGAGACGAAGAGGGTGGTTTATCCTGAGCGGCATTATGTCTCGTTTGGTGAGGTGAACGAAAATTCAAAACCTTTCTTTAGAAATTCGCTGATGTGCCTTTCCATTGCGCTATGTGATGAACTATATGAGGACAAGGTTGTGTTGAGGGGAATCAGAAGGCTTGAATTTGGGCTGCAAGCACCTGACTATGAAGTAGGACAGATGGCACAGGCCCAGGAATCACTATGCAAGACTTTTTGTTGGATATATTGCGATGACTCCAGATATGAACTGCGGCACAAGTTGCTAATGGACCGACTGACGTTGGACATTCCGCTAGACCAGTCGTATTACAATGGCGTAATCTCACTGATAGGCAATGCATTGCAACAGGCAAAAGAGCGTTACAACTATGCTTTCTTTGAACGCAGTAATGAATATCAGAAGGAATTGCAGCAATTCCTGAAGGAACTGCATGGACTGTGTGACTCATATTCTACAAAAGTACGTTCACTTCTAAGCAGTTTCCTGCGGGATGCACTTGCTGGATTCCTGACGGTGGCCATCTCTATTTTTGCGAGAGTCAGAGACCTTGAAAAGTTAGACATAGAAAATGTCCTGCGTTATGTTTTTTGCGCATACGGAGTTTATCTCTTGGTATCCTGCTTATTTCAGGCTATAGTTGATTGGCGTGATTTGTATCTCTCAGAAAAAGAAATAGACTACTGGAAGTCAGTCTCTCGGGAATATATGCGCGATCAGGATTTTGAAGCCCATAAGAAAGGAACTGTGAATATAAGAAGAAATTGGGCTATCCGTCAATACTTATATGTGGGGCTTCTTTATATCACGTTTGCAGTTTTCTGCTTCAATGTACCTAAACTTTGGGGTAAGCTATCCAAGGAAAAAGAGACAACGGTAAACTCGAATGAAAGTAACAAAACGGTGACAGACAGTGTGAATACTTTAAAATTTGAAAATATTCAAAATGGGACAGATACTCTTTCCAGAAACGGTGATACAGCAGTGTGTAATACACCGGGTGGGAAACAAAAATAACGATGAGGGTGTTGTCTTGTCTGACAATGCAACTACACTGTCACCTGAGCTGAAGGTGACGCTAATCAAGTATTTTTTACAGAGTTTTGAAGGAAAGGAGGAAGCGTGGCACTTCACTCATGTTGATGATGTGAAGTATAATGAGGTTTCCTCTTACGTTTCTGAAGTATTTAACAGAGCGGACTTCATTAATATGTCAAAGCGAATAGCGAGACTATTGTATGATTGTAGTTCGCACCCTAATATAAAAGGCGGAGAGTTGTTTGTGGTGCAACTTTCAAATGTTAAATATGAAGGGAAAAATGTATCAGCTATAGGACTGTTCAAGTCAGAGACCAAAGACACCTTTTTGAGATTTGTGTCTCTGAATAATACATTGGAGGTAGAAAACGATTTAGGTGCCAACGTTAACAAGTTGGACAAGGGCTGTATAATCCTTGACTATTCAGATGACAAGGGCTATTTTGTCTTTACATTGGATAGCTCAAACCGCACTGATGCCAAGTACTGGACGGATGATTTCCTGGGTATCGCGCCCCGGCAAAATGAATACACCTATACAAAGGATGTTCTTGCTCTAACGAAGATTTTTGTGGCTAAGGTCTTGCCGGAGGAATATGAAGTTACCAAAGCAGAGCAGGTGGAGATACTTAATAAATCGGTGAATTACTTTAAGGAGAATGAGGAATTCTCAATGAAGGGTTATGAAGAAAATGTGTTTGGTGATGAGAGAATCATTGAAAGCTTTAATAGGCATAAGGAGGCTTATGCGCAAGAAAAGGAAATAGGACTGGAAGAAAACTTTGCCATATCTGGAAGTGCTGTAAAAAAGCAAGAACGCAGGATGAAAAGCGTGATAAAGCTTGATAAGAACTTTCATATTTACGTTCATGGCGGCGAACAACTGATAGAACAAGAATATGATGAGGAGCGGGGTATGAAGTACTATAAGCTTTATTTTAGAGAAGAGGAATAGAGAAGGTGAAGTAAAATAAAGCAGAATGTTCAGAATAATAGCCTTAAGACCTTTGGATGGATGTGTTAAGCACATCCTGAAATGTCTGAGAATAAATCAGATATACTACTTGTGTAATGATTTTTGCATAGGTAATCAAGGAAATGTTACATCCCGGGAGAAAGATGGCACAGTGCTTTCTAAGGATTTCTTCTGTGTAGATGATGACGGACGTGCCAATAAGAAACCGAATATCAGAGTATCTGCAATTGTTGGCAAAAACGGAGAGGGGAAAAGTACGCTTGTAGAGTTGATGATTAGACTCATCAACAACTGCGCTTTAAGGTATGGTATGGACCCTCATGAGAATCTTGTTCGTATAGAGGGCGTTAAGGCAGAAATGTACATCCAGTCAGGAAACAGGATTCTGCGAATGATAGAAACCAAACAGATGAATGAGCCTGATTTACAAGAGGTGGCAGTCATCGGTAATACTGGTAAGCTGAACAACAAAGTCAAGACTTTAGAAAAAGAAGAAGTAGAAGAAGATTTCTTTTATACGTTGGTGAATAACTACTCGCACTATGCATATAACCTGAATGACTACAGTGATGAGATAAACTATGGGGCAGGAGGGAATAGTGTAGAAGAGAAGTATTGGCTGTATAGGGTGTTCCATAAGAACGATGGTTATCAGACACCTATAAGCCTACATCCATATAGGAACTGGGGAAATATAGACATCAACAGGGAAAAGGAATTGTCTGACCAGCGGTTACTTTCATTGATTATGTCTGCGACAGCAGCGGAAGACGGGCCGCGGATGGATATTAATGGCAAGGAACCATATCTGATAGAGTTGACCCTATTGGAAAGTACCAAACTACGGGAGAAAACCGTCAAGGAAAGATTTGAATGGTATAAGAATACGAACTGGCTTGGTGATACCGCAAACGAGATTGATAGAATCATTAAAGATGGAAGAGAAATCTTCGGGATGCTTCAACTTGAAATCATCAACCAGTTTCTCTTATATATAGAAACCATTAAGCAGGATGACGGTGAGAATAAGTATAGACGGGAGTGTTTGCGTGGAATACTTGACTTGGTTTCCGAGGACAAGCAACGATACCTGCCTGTAGAAAGTGATTTGGGGAAATTCTTGACAGCCTTGACAAGAGTTAGTAAATATGATAGTCGTGTAGATGAAATCATTTCGACGCTTGAAGAATTTTCTGAGATGACCCTTGCTCAGCTACAATGGGCTTTACTTATTGTACAAGTGATGGAACTCTGGCAGGAGGGTATTCTGTTTCATGGGAAGAAAGTTAATTTTAACGTGGCACCAGAGTCTTTTACGTGCAAGGAAGAGAATTTGACGACCAGGACAAAGAGTCTTCACTATATCATATACAAGACTATATCGATATTTGATACCTATCCGGAATACAGGCAGACAATGACATTTGTCAGGGATGCCCCTTCCTTCCAAAGAATTACAAACGAAGAGACTATTTCGAGTGATGTCAAGAAAGGCTTCGAGATTTTACAGAAAGACTGTGACGAGAAATCGCATATAACCCTAAAACTAAGACAAACGTTGAGATTCTTTGTGGATTTGTGCGAACAGAAGGCTATCTGGGCTGATAATAAGGTGATGGAAAGGAAACTGGATGAGGGTTTGGAGGCTTTGGTCTGGAAGGTTTATATTGACAAATTGCAAGCCACTTACGACAAGAATACGTTTGAAGACCAAGAGATGATGCCACCAAGGATTTTCACATGGGACATCGTGTATAGACTGAAGAACAGTGCATATAAACTGGAAATCCCCTATAGGCTATTCAGTTCTGGCGAGAAACAGTTCCTACAGGTGGTGGGAGCTGTGATGTATCACCTGAATAACATAGACAGCATAGCCAGTACGGAAACAAGATATAGGAACATCAATTTGATATTGGAGGAGATAGAACTCTATTTCCATCCAGAGTGGCAGCGGCAATGGGTATGGAATCTGATAAATATGCTGAGGGGCATAAAATACAAATATATTGAGAACATCAACGTGATATTAGTGACCCATTCCCCGTTTGTACTATCTGACATTCCAAAGACTAACGTCTTGTTCTTGAAGGAAGGATTGCCCAATTACGAGATGCAGATGAACACTTTTGGTGCGAATATACATAGCCTGCTGAAGAATGGATTCTTCCTGCCAGGGCTACCAATGGGAGAGTTTGCACACAAGAAGATTGACAGCCTTTTTGCAGAAGTAAATTCTGGTGGGATGTCGGTAGTTGAGAAATATGACCAGATACTAGCTGACATCATGCAGATAGGCGAGCCTGTTCTTCGAAGTGAACTTCTGAGTTTACTTTGTGGATATAGTCCATTGAGAGGAAAGAAAAAACAATGATAGGTATCTTTCAAAAACATGCTCAAGCGATGACGGAAGCCTGCACCGATTGGTGTGAGGCTACGGTACGTGTGCTATATGAAGGAAAGAGAGGGAGAAACAGATATAAATATACGCTGAAACGTGAAATAGGAGGAGGCTCCTTGTATAAAAAGACTTATCAATACAGGACCCTATACCAAAAGGTGAAGCGAGTGAGCTTGTTGTATTTGCAGGAAGAGACCAAGGCTTTGAGAAAATGTGAAAAAAGAAGGACACGGAAATTTCTGCTGACAGTTATCAAAGACATATTTGGTGATTTGCGAGCACATCTGTCTGCTGATGGAGGCGGGTTACGGATAAAATTTGATGTGTGCAATAACAACATACGAAGAGATTCACTATATGAATCTGTTTATAAAGCGCTGAAAGTGCCTATGGAGGAGTTGTATGACGTGATGCGTGACTTGAAGCAAGATGATGTGTTTAAGAAACTGAATATCAGAACTTGTCCGTATTGTAACCGTCATTACACTTTTACTCTAAAACCAGTACATAAAGGCGACCCCAATACGAGTCCTGAATTTGATCATTTCTACCCCAAGAGTGAATATCCGACATTGGCCATTTGTTTCTATAATCTGGTACCGTCGTGTCATTGTTGTAATCATGGGAAGAGTACGAGCCAGTTGAATATCAATCCATATTTTGATGAGTTCAAAGGGGTGTTCTATCTCTGTAAGGCGGCAGATGACTTTACACCACTGAACCAGAAAGAGGCAAAGGACATTAAGACGGAACAGGATGTCCACATAGCATACGGTGGAAGACGTGAAGAGATAGAGGATGTGGAAAGGTTAGGTTTGGATAAACTCTACGGAATGCATCAGGACTATGTAACAGAAATTGTTGACAAAGTGAACGCATATAATAGTGCTGTTGCCCAAGGCTTGGTTGATTCGTTTCAGGGAGTGTATCAAAACCGTGGCGAGATATTTGAATTTGTTTGGGGCAGGCATCTGGAACTGGCTGAACTGGAGGACAAGCCTCTGTCGAAGTTCACTAGAGATCTATTAACTCAGATGGAGGTGAGAAAAGGTTGACGAAAGTTATTTGCGCGGAATTATAGAATAAATTAATCTTGTATATGACCCAGGACGAACGTTGGCTAGCTAACTACCATAAAGAAACATGGGTTCACTTCAGAGAAATGATGGCTAAGGGCAATTATCGGTTCATAGCAACTGATGGTTCACGATAAGAACAACCTTAACGTTAACCTTGACGTTGACAGATGAAAATCATAGGCGAAAATCTGCTTAATAGAATTAAACCAATCAAAATATTATGTTTACACTAATTGAACTACCTTATGCGATGGAGGCGCTAGTACCTGTGATCAGTGCACAGACGTTGTCGTTCCATCATGGAAAGCATCTGCAGGCGTATGTTGACAATCTCAATAATCTGCTTCCGGGCAGTGAATATGAGGGTATGACACTGGAAAATATTGTAGGAAAGGTGTCTGTCGGCCCGGTATTCAACAATGCGGGACAGATATTGAATCATAATCTGTATTTCACGCAGTTTAAACCGTCCAATGAGACTGTGCATGAGCCTGAGGGGGCGCTTGCTGCACAAATCGAGAAGCAGTGGGGAAATTTCGAGGCTTTCAAGGCTGAGTTCGAGGCTAAAGGTGTCGGTCTTTTTGGCTCTGGCTGGGTTTGGTTGTCGTCAGATGCTGATGGCTCCTTGGTTATCACGCAAGAGCAAGGGGCTTCTAATCCTGTTCAGAAGGGCTTAAAGCCGCTGTTGACCTTTGATGTCTGGGAGCATGCGTACTATCTGGATTACCAGAACCGCCGTGCTGCTCATCTTGCAGCACTTTGGCAGATTGTGGACTGGAAGGTGATAGAGAAGAGGTATGAGGGAATATAAACTTTTACCTTAACATTAACGTTAACCTTAACTATGGCTGGCGCAAGGGGATATAAACGTTGACTTTAACCTTAACTTTAACTAATGGGACCAAGGAACTTTAGGGAGTACTCAGTATGGAATGAGGCGGTAGACTTTGCGACCTTCGTTTATGAGGTGACTGGTAAGATGCCGTGGTTTGAGAAGAAGGGGCTGTGTGACCAACTACAAAGGGCTGCTGTCTCTATCAGTTCTAACATAGCTGAGGGTGCAGCACGTTCATCCGATGCAGACTTTGCTCATTTCCTGGATGTTGCTTTTAGGCTCAGCGTTTGAGGTTGAGACACAGTTGATGATAGCAAAGAATGTGGGTTACTTTGATAACCTTGACGATAACCTTGATATTAACTTTCAGGAGTTAATGGATAGGGTTCATAGTATCGAACGTCAGTTGAATGGTCTTATAAATACCATCCGTAAAAGTTAAGGTTAGCGTCATGGTTAAGGTCTTAAGCGCGATATGGCAGTTCTGCTCTTATGTGTTTGTACCTCAAAGGAAACCGAGGGAGTAGCTGTTTATCAGGGATAGACGAAACGAATTATCATTTGGAATGGCGATAAAAACCAGGTATACAGAGGAATTCAAGAAAAAGGTTGTCGAAGAATATAAAAAAGGCAATCATTCTCTTCAAAATGTGGCTGAAAAGTATGGAATGCCATGTGCATTATTGCAAGACTGGATCAATAAGGGGAGATTGGATGATTTCTTTATAAGTTATGTCGAGAAACCAGAAGTTAAGACAAATCTTCTCACCAAGGTTAAAGCAACGGGGGATATAGTATATAAAAAAATAAAAACTAAAGGTTGGTTGCTGGTCGGATGTCTTCTCTTGCTAATTTGTCTCACAGTGTTTGTTAAGTATGATAGAAAAGTCGTAGAATCTGAAGTAAATGAGAATCGTAATTCTACTGAGTTTAAGATGGATTCGCTTGTTATTATCAATAATGAGTTAATTGGCAAGATTGAAAAACTTGGAGTAGAATTGGAAAACATTGACAATAAACTTGAGATGAAGATTATTCCGAATATTTCTATCAACAGTGATAATCGGAGAACAAGCCAGAAAACAAGTAATAACGTTACAAAGAATAAAAGCGGTATAGATAAAGAGATTAAGACCGAGGATCATTTGAAAACAATACCAAAAGATTCTTGTTGTTCTCACTGCCCAAAAGATACTATTAAATGAAATTTGATTTCCTTTATCATACATACACACTAACAATCACAGTATTTGCCGCAGTGTTTGGTATGGCTTATCCTCTCATTCTTCAGGCAATTGAGCGGATAGACCAAAAATACACATCGTCTGTACTTTCTACTGATTTGCGCAAGAGATGGCAGTTCAAGGCTTTTAATGTCTTGATTGTTATATGTATAGCCTGTGTTGGCGTATTAGCATATGTCCTTGAGTGTGTTGAAGATATTCAATTGAAGTATTGGGTGGTATCTGCGGCTGTTTTCTTAATTCTGTTATTGATGGTTGATGTGGTGCTTCTTGTGCATCAAATTATTAACTATTACTCACCAGAGGATTTGCTTAAATTACTAAAGGAAAAGTCGAAAAAGAAAGATGCAGACGCCTTGCTTGATTTAGCGAAATTTGCGGCAAAAACAGATGACTTCATGTTGCATGTGAACAGCCTATCAGAGATATATGTTTTATTTTATGAAGAGCAACAAAAAGCCCCTAAAGATAAACCTGTTGAGTATTCTTCAGAATTGTATGACATTCTATCTAAAGTCGCTAAGAGGGTAGGAGATCCGACATTAACTGATGACAGATATAACTATATTGGATTTGTAAGAGTAATCTACAATCATACCTCAGAAGGTGGGCTGTCTCCAAATACTCTTCAAAAAACATGGGAGATGGTAAACAGAGCAGCTAAGGTGGGAAATGACGGTTGGTTTAAAGATTATTGGACCTATGCTGATCAGTATTATCGATTCTATAAGTTAAACGGAAGGAATCCATTAGGTGATAAAAATCTAAAAGAGTTTTATCATTACCATGTTATGATGGGTGGGCTGCTTGTTTATTTTAAACGATATGATTGGCTAAGTCATATTATGCGATTCAGCCAATCGCAGCCAGAGAAATTCGAACTAATTCCAGGAACTTTAGGAAGAATATTTGAGATGGTATGGCTGGTATCTGTACTGAATGAAAAACCATTTGGCCTATATCAGAAATACCAGTTCTTGGGGCTAGAAGAAGGAGCTAAGATAGATGATTCTATCGCAGGTTACATCTATCAGTATCTGGCACTTCTGATAATCAGACTATGGACGTATAGCGACTATAATTTCAATTATTCCGACCCCTTTATTCTGCCAGCTGTGGATGAAGAGTTTATTGAGAATAACGAAAGAATGATCAATAGGGTGGAGTGGATGAAAAAGCAAGTTGAGCGGTGGTATAATAATGGCTTAGTATCAGAATTTAGGCTCTGGAATGTTCCTGATGTTAGAGATGTGAAGAAAAAGTTAGATGAGTACATTGATGCTCTAAAGCAAAAGATAAGTGAGATCGAGGCACGTGATGAGGTGGATAAAAGCAAGGCAAATGTTATAAGGGATGAAATGATTGTTAGTAATGCGAATTCCTATTGCCTTATTCCGATGAAAGAAGAAGAGGTTGAAGTGGATGAGAAAAGGTATAATACTCAGTCTAAACCCATTATCGTTACAAACAGAATAGAGAAACCTTTTATCACTAAAGGATCCAAAAAGGAGTTGGGTAATTTCGGTCGTTGTCTTGTTTATGAGCTGAATTTTACAATGCTTAATGAATATCTTAGGAGTGCTTTTTCTATGTTTCCAAGTACTTTCAGTTATAAAATAAACCAGAAAGACTTATTGGAGGCAATTGATAGATTAAGTTTACCTGAAGATTATATAATTGTAGATGTAGGCAATTCAATGGAATTGTACGAGTTTCGCGATAAGATAACAATAGACGGTGATAAGCGAAAGTATAAATGCTATGAGATATTAAGTTTGGGAATGACTGCTTATTCTCCTTGTGTTTGGGCATTAAGAAAGGAGGATATTCCTTTTGTGGAGATAATAGAGACTGCATCAACTGGAGGTGGTTATGCTGAAATCGATATGAGCAACCATCTTTATAGTAATATTGATAATATTCAAAAACCTTATGACGTCCAGCTTGTTCAGTCAATTAAAATTTATGCGCCGAAGACTCCGTATTATTCCTGCTTACTGAATACTATTGTCGATCACAGTGGCAATAAATATGAGCTGGACAAGGTTACGAAACTCATCCCAGAGGAGAAACAAGAGGAATGAAAACTGTGAGTTATGTCTCAAGATAAAGATGAAAATCTTATAGTTAACAGGTAACAGTTAACAGTTAACACTCTTCAGTTATGACGCAAGAAGAAAGGTGGCGAAAGATGTCAGATGTCAGATGTCAGATGTCAGATGTAAGAACTCAGAACTCAGAAGTAAGAACTCAGAAGTAAGAAGTAAGAACTCAGAAGTAAAGGGCTGAAGGATGAAGTCTGATGGCTAATACGAGGTCTAAAGAAAGAAGTATGAGGTGATAGAAGAGGTTCGATACAAGAAAGATAAATCAATTATGGCTCAAGAATCATGATAATCAGAAGTGCTGATCTATGATATAAGTGACACAACGCCTTTCGGCATCTAAGGGATGTTGGGAGGTTTTGTGGTTTTAACGGGAAAGTCTTCAACAGGTATTGGACGGGAATAGAATAGATATAACTTTGCGGAAGAACGCTTTAATAGATGAATTAGAAACAATATGAGCAAAACAATATACTATATTGGCGCTGGCGCAAGCTATGGTATGCGTGATGAGGATAAGAAAATCATAGAGGGCATACCCGTGGTGGCAGAAATACCAGAGCAGTTTGACCTGTTCAGGAATTTTATTGCCACGGCGGTAATCCCTAAGGACGGCGAACTGATTTTTCAGAATACATATAGGACATCTGCTTCTAACATTGACTCTGACAGAAGGGGTATGTTGTATGACATAGATCAACTTATTACAGGCATACAGGAACATGCGACCATTGACACATACGCACGTAAACTATATTTGACAGGAAAGAAAAGAGAGTTTCAGAAACTGAAATCGGTGTTATGTGCTTTCTTTGTGTGGACGCAGTTGCAATACAAACCAGATGGCAGGTATGATACATTCCTTGCCAATGTGTTGGAAGAGGGTAGCCTAGAACTGCCCAATGAAATCAGCATCATCTCTTGGAACTATGATTCTCAGATAGAGACTGCGTACAAGGCATATAATCCAAACAAAAAGCTACCACTATTTGAAAAGAATATCCAAGGAGAATGGCCTCTGATTACCAATAAAGGAAGGATTATCAAGATAAACGGTTCTGCCACTTTTGAGGATAAATCCACGTTGCGATATATAGAGGCAGATGCGGAGAATATGCCTGCGGCATTGCAGATGATAGAATTCTACCATGATTCGCAAATAGATACGTCTGGAATAGGTCTTGATTTTAATACACACTTGTCGTTCGCGTGGGAGAACTCTGTCAATGATGAGAAGATTAAAGAAACACTGACCAATACTACTGAAGATACGGAGGTGGTTGTAGTGATTGGGTATTCTTTCCCTTTCTTTAACCGGGTAACGGACAGATATATCTTTTCGAAGATGCCCAAGTTGAAGAAGGTGTATGTGCAAGACATCAACCCAGATGCCGTGATACAGGCCATACATGCCGTCCTGCCAAGTGATAGAAAGATTGCCGTAGAACCGATTAAAGCATGTGGACAGTTCTACTTGCCCGCAGAGTTGTAGTTGAAAAAATGTTAGGAACAGAAATATTTATAGGTTTTGTAATTTCCTATATTGCAGGTAATTTACCATCCTTAAAGCAACTTCTTTCGGGAGGGGATAATCTGTCATTACAGGAAAAGATAAACCAATGCTATCAAAAAGCATTGGAAAAGTGGTGTGCCAACGATCCTCTAAAACAGCGGATGGCGCAGCAGAGATATGCCACCCCAGAAAAACTGGTAGAGACTGCGGCAAAAGACAACGAGGAAGATGCCGCTGCCATCAAGAGTTTGGCGAGTCTTTGGGCAGAGGAACTACGCAAAAATGAGGAATGTGCACATTTCATTCATGAGCAGGCGATAAACGCGGTAAGCGTCAAGATTGATAACCTGACAGAACTTGTCAAGGCAAAGAAAGATGATGGTGAACACCGCCAGATACGAAGAGGACTGACTCAACACAAATCCGTGAAAAACTATATCCGCAGATACTGTGCTACAGAGGATTCTGCTGATAACTTTGTGTATTATGCATTGGATATGCGTCAGCGCCATTGCTTGGCTGACTATATTACGGGCATTGTAGAGAATGATCGGAATAAATTTATCCTTTATAGTAGCGCACAGACTGGAAAGACCACGGAACTTAAACAACTCTGTTGGGAGCTGCAAGAGACAGGACTCTATCTACCAGTAAGTTTTGAAGTGCGTAATAATACCCAACTGAAAAGGGGGGATTTGCCAGATTTCCGCTTCAGCGATGGTAAAGAAGTCGTCGTGGTTATTGATGCGCTGGATGAAGTGAACGGGCAGAAGTATGATGACCTGATAGAGGAAATCAGCGGATATGCCTACGACCATCCAGAGATGAAGGTTGTACTCTCATGCCGTAGTAACTATAGGCGGGAGAAGCAACTGGAACAGTTCTGTGACCTGTTCTTGGAGGAACTGAGCTATGGCGATGCCACTGCACATATTGAGAATGAACTTGGGCAGGGAAGTAGACTGATTAGCTATATCAATGAAAGCCAGTTGGGAGATTTTGCAAAGAATCCGTTTTTCCTTAATGTGCTGATAGATGCGTATAGAGATATTGATAAGACACCACTGCCCAAGACTAAAGCAGATATATACCGTCTTTTCATAGAGAAGAGTTACCACGAGGAAAAGGATGAGAAGAATGTTCCTGTGGCAAAGCGGCACACCTTTGATGAGGCCGTTGTACTTTTGGAAAGGGCAGCATTAGGTCTGTCATTGATGAATGTGCAGACGCTCAGTGAGGAGGAATTACTGATATGCCTTGATAACAGTATAGAGAATAAAGAAGAATGTCTCAGGTATGACCTTATCCGCTGTGAGGAGGGCCGCTATTCGTTCCAACACAATGCATTCCGTGAATGGCTTGTTGCCAATTATCTGAAAAGGGAAGGAATCGAGCGGGCAAAGTATCTGGCGACTCAAAAGAGCGGCAGAATCAAGCCGGAGTGGTATAATATCATTATGCTCTGGTTGTCGATGTATGGTGATGCGGAGAAGGAAGAAGTACCTGCCATATTAGGATGGTTAAGAGGAGCGTGCCTTGATTTGATAGTCTATATAGACAAAAAGATGCTGACGAAGGAAACCCGCGACGATGTTTTCAAGGGTTTGCTGCTTGAATACAAGTCGCTGGGAATCCGCATGGCTAATATCTTGTCGCAGGATTATAAAGATTTACTCCGCTTCGGTCAGTCTGTCGATACGGTCAGGTTTATCATGGACGAGCTACAGGGCTCAGCAATAGGAACAGCCTATTATGCTGATTTGATGTGTTTGTGCTATTTCCTAAATTGGAATAAGCTGAGTTATGAAAGCAAAGAACTGACGGAAGAGCTGGTTCAAACGTTGGAGAAAAAGACCATTGAAGTCTTGGCACAGGAACCAAAACATGACTTGTCGTTCCTGTTTATGGATAACTCTTTCTTTACACAGCAGGAGTATCTCGAAAGGTTCTATGCCATAGTAAAGGATTCCAACTACTATGAAGCCATCAAGGCGATGGCTCGTCTTATTTCTGAGGCAGATTTGGTGGATGATTACGTGGATTATATTCTGGATAAGGAAAAGCACGTTCACAATCAGCAAGAGGGCAGCACAACCCACATTGTGTCCAGAACAGCCATTTATGAGGCGCTGAGCAAGGTGAGAAAAGCTGAAAGCGTGAAGAAGATCTTGAATCATTCATTCATTAATCTTCACACCTGCTATCGTGACGAATGGGAAGAGTATGGCCTCATGATGAAAAATTGCCTGAAGTTACTTTCTGGCTATGTAAAAAAAGGTCAGAAGGAGTTCGTAGGCGAGATTGAGAACTACTATGACAGGACGTTCAAGGACTATCATTATCATTTTGACCATGACAAACATGCCCAGGAAATTATAAAGGAGCTTAGAGATTGCTATTTCGAGGCCGGCCTGCGTGATAAGGGTAAAAGAGAATTCGAAGCGCAAGTCCACAGTATTTTTGAGAAGCATGTTGAACATACACATGGGGATGTAGAACAGACGTTCAGAAGGGCGGCATTGTGGATTACGACAGATGACGTAAAAGAATATTACTTTCACTTTGACGTGAATAATCCCAATGACCGAGCTAAGGCATCTTGGTTTGACGAGATACCATATAAGGAGGTTGCGGACTTTGCTGACGACCTTTATAGAGATATGTTCCCAGAATTGTCAGTAGTAGGAAAACGTAGGGAAAGACAGCGTGCCAGTTTCAGTGACTTTGCAGATTATGGAACTTTCCGAGAGATCGTCCTGGAAATGGCTGGTGAAGTGGTGAAATTTGAGACACGGAGAGAACACTGGAACTATCTGAGGCAGATAGAAGACGGATATAACCAATATGCGTACAGGTTCATGATGTATTACACCGACAATAACGGAAAGTACTCAGTGGACGGAATTATCAAGGGAATAAAGAACAAGGAGGTATATGACGGCTTTTTTATGAAGGAGATTTCTGAGTTGAGGAGCAGGCCAAATGATGACCTCACCATAACTGAAGAGCATTGGAAAAGGTGTATAGAAACGGCTAAAGAGGCAGTTTACAAGTTAGCCAATGGGGAAAAAGATGTTTTTTGGGGAAAAGAGGCACTTGAGTTATTGCTGAAGGGTGAGTTTGACGTAACACCAGATCTTTTGATTGGCCTGTTGGACTATGCAGAGTTTAGTATTTCCAAACAAGACCCCGATGGTTTCTACAGCAGAGAGTATTCCGTATTTGACTATGTGTCGGAGCTCGTTGATGTGAATCCGTTGGCACCTGTAGTTGTCAGAAAACTGAAAGAGAATATAGGGAAAGAGAAGAAAACGCCTTATCTTTTTGCTAACTACATCGTTGAGAAGCATGTAGAAGATGGCTATGTTTATGCCTTGAAGTTCGCCCTATCCAAGAATTCGCTCTCCTTCAATATCCTTGAAGACCTGATTAAGAATAGGATTCTTGTTGAAGAGATAAAGGCCGCCACGCGGAACATGGTTGTTTCTGACCGTTTGTATGTCTATTCTTCACTCATGAGGAATGTTGGAGAAATCGAATGGGTGAAGCAGGAATTAGAGCCCGTGTATAAGAATTTTAGCGGTTATGATTTGCGTAGGGCTGTCAGGCTGCTTGTTGGTAACGGGAGTCTTGATGCCTTGGATTATCTGGTAAAACAGCCTGATTTGATGAGAGACGGGGAAGATTTCTACTTCAACTATGACCAGATTAATGCGATACCCTCTTTGTGCTATTTCATCAAATACGTACAGGAACAGAAACTGGAAGGTTTCCAGACGTTGAACACTATTCTTAATTCGCTTGAAAAAATAGCCTTGCGTAATGTCGAAGCACTGGCGGAAGTGAAACAGTATTTGAAGGAACTGACCAAGAAAGGTGAACCCTATAAGTATCTGAACCGCTATGTTATTGCCTTTGAGGATAAATACTACTCTTCAAATCCTGGTATTTGTGATATAAACGCAGTGATGTCCCTGGTAAAAGAGGACGTGAAGGCGCTTGCTGCCAAGGAAGAAAGAGAGAACCAGCCGGATGATACAGCGGAGGCAGAGGATGTGGTCTATATATCATATAGTTGGAAAGATGCGTCCAAATATACTGTGGATTATCTGTGCTTTGTCCTTGATACGAATCATATACGCTTCAAACGAGATCAGAAGGATTGTACCTATACCGCAAACATCAAGGAGTTTATGAATGCCATCAGGGCAGGAAAAATGATTGTAGTAGTGTTGAGCAGAACATATCTGTTCTCGACGAACTGTATGTATGAGCTTACGGGCATCATTGAGGCAGGGGAGTACAAGAACAGGATACTGCCTGTGGTGATGGATGATACAATACGTGAATCCTTGTTCTATGTAGATTTGGTGAAGTACTGGAAAGGAAAAAAGGAAGAGCAAGGGGAGGTTGTGAACCAACTGAATGCCATAGACCCTGCGATGGCGGAGCCAGAGGCGGAGAAATTGAGAGAGATAGAAGCCGTCTACAGTAAATTGAGTGAAATAAAGAAATACATAGACTGGACCAATGCGGAAAATCTTGAATCGTTGAGCGCTTCGCATTTTCGATCAATCATCGAAATAATTAAAAATAGAAAGGGGTGATTATGGATTTTATGCTAACCATAAGAATCAGGGGGACAGGAAAAATTTTGGTTAATGGTTCAAGGTTAAGTGTTCATGGTGAAGGGTTAATTCTGGTTAATGGTTCACGGTTAATGGTTAATTGTTCATGGTTGGGAAGAAGGAAAAGGTGAGAGGTTTTGGGGCTATAGTATTTTAAACCTATATTTTTTAATTATAGCGTTATTTACCTATATTTTCTTGGTTGAATGAAGTAAACTTTGTACTTTTGCAGAGATCAAGTAGTATGCAAAACATTATATAATATGAGCAAGTCCTATCAGCATAATGAAGATGAAATAATCAATGTTTCGGAACCAGTAGTAGCTTATAGTACAAGAAAGGAACGTCCGCTTTCTTCAGTTCATGATTCTGTACATAAGCGTGTTATGGATACTACTGTATCTGTCGATGAATATTTTGATGAGTTGATTAGTCAGGTGCGTGAAGATTATGTGGTGGTTGATAGAATATTGCCAGTAAAAATGAATAAAGGATAAAAGTTTCACAACCTTAACCTTAACGAAAACGAACCCGCGCAGTTGGCGACATTGAAGATGAGCCGAAGTTGCCCCAGCGGGAACCCGCGCAGTTGGCGACATTATAACTGCATCGAAGTAGCCCCTGCGGGAACCCACGCAGCGATGAGATTTTATATGAGCTGAGGTAGCCCCTGCGGGGAGGCTCAATATATAACGAATAAGCAACTGGCTCGGCGGAGCCAACTGCAAGTTATAAGGAGAATACAAGAGGCTCGGCGGAGCCAACCGCAATCTGCAAGGAGTGTGCAAACGGCTCGGCGGAGCCAAAACGAGAACTTTTTTTCTAGGGAATTTAGGAATATAGGAATGTTTTAATTCCGAAAACATCCGAAAAACACGGAATACACGAAAATTTTTAGACAATAACCATAAAAAACAGGAATGGAAACGTTTTGTGATATAAATACTTGGATTGCATTAATTGCTCTGAATATGACGGTATTGGGGCTGTCATCCATGGCGGAGAAACGGAGTGTTGCCGGTGTGGAGTACATGAGGTATATGCTGGACAAATATAAGTTGTTTGGTGTAATCCGGATGTATTACCTTCTATTAGTTGTTGCTGTGGTGGATGTCCTTGCATTTATTGCTATGTGGATTCCTCAGATGCCATTGGTATCGTACGTTGTCTTTGGCTTGCTGAGTTTTAGCACCTGTATAGTTATTTATTTTCTGTTCTGGTATGTATTGAGGGTTCATAAAGAAGTGAAGAACCAAATATATAAGGATGAATTACAGGGATTGTATATCAAGTCAAACAAGGAATGTAATTTTGATGGAGACAGGTTGGTGAATATGAAAACGGGAGACCGAACACCGAAGAAGTTGTCATCGAATCTATTGCATTACTTTGATAATTATACAGAAGAGACTATAGAGGCTTTTAAGGAGATGTTTGGTCCTGAGTCGGTAATTTATCAGAAGTATAGAGTTCCTGAAGGTGAATCATATGATTATTCTGTTTATCATAATGGAAAAGATGTCGGGTTAAAGCATATATCATGGGAGTTCTTTCAGATGATTCGTTATTCTGAAATTCAAGAACGGTGGATTTTGGAGGTGCTGAACCTGTATAATAGATCTTATTCTGATTCATTTTCAAGATTGCGCTTGTATAACATATTACGTATCATTGGACAGATAAATCTTGTTGGTTTTTCGGGAGGATTATATAAGTATAAGTTTCTTGATTATTTTCTGCCTTATGTTTATGACGCTTTAGACGAGAGTAAGGATGATGCACCAGAGGAAAGGATTGCTTTAGAGGAGTATGTATTTAAGAATCTGGGGATATTCATGTCTGAAACTATGATGACGCATCCGACTTCTGCTTATTATAATTCTGTTAGGAAAGTACTGGAGCAGTTGCTTTTACCTCAGAATTATAGAGGTGTGACAAGTCTGGATGCACGTATGCAGTTGTTGAAGAATCCGAAGTGTTCAGATTATAGCAGTTTGCTTAATTCTGTTCGTGAGAAAATATACAAGACTCCTGTCGTTTTTGATTTTGGAAACGTATTGATAGGGTGGTCTATAGATAACCTGTTTTTAAAGTATTATCAGAATGATGATTGGTATGCAACGATGAAAGCAAAGGTGTTTACACCGGAATGGATTTCTGAAGTTGATGCCAGCGAATCTATACATGAGGTTGTGTCAAAACGCAAAGAGTTATTTCCTGAGTATTCAGAATATTTAGACCGTTTTGAAAATCAATGGCTTGAAACATTGTCAGGTGAGATACCTGGAATGCGAGAGTTAATTGAAGATATGAAGAAAAAAGGTTATCCTATTTATGGTTTGTCGAATTGGTGCAGGGATGTGTTTGAGGAAACTAGAAAGAAGTTTAAAATTCTTCAGTTGATAGACGATTATGTGGTGTCTGGAGGTCTGAAGGATGAGGAAGGCATACCATGTCCACCCAAGCCAGATATAAAGATATTCAATTTGTTCTTAAAACGTTTTAATCTCAAAGCCCAGGATTGCCTGTTTATTGATGATTCGGAAAAGAATGTGATAGCAGCAAAAGGATTAGGCATGACTGCTTTGGTTTTCAAAGATGCAAAGCATTTAAGTAGAAGATTTTGACTTTTGATTGCCTGTTGGCGATTGGCAATGCCGGTTCATGGTTCATGGTTCATGGCAACTAAGGGTTCAAGGTTCATGGTTAAGGGTTCATGGTTAATGGTTAATGGTTCATGGTTCATGATTAAAAACAATGGAATATAAAAAGGATTATAAGAAACCATATAAGAAGTTCAGCGGCAAAGGTAAAACAACCCTTAACCCTTCACCTTTAACCGTGAACCGAAAGCGAGGGAAACTTGCTCCTTTAATGAGTGAGGAAGCCAAGCAAGGAGCAAGTATTCACGAGCTTTCATATGACTTTGGATGTAGGATAACCAGACTATTTCAGTACTTAACCGAGGACGCAGATTATAAAGAGTTCGTTCAAAGCAAGCAGATATACAGAAGCGGTACATCAATTGGAGCAAATGTTCGTGAAAGTAAGCATGCACAAAGTGATGCAGATTTCTTGAGCAAGATGTCTATAGCATATAAAGAGGCAGATGAGACTGATTTTTGGCTCAATCTGCTGCATGATAATGGTTATCTCAATGATGAACAATTTGAGTCATTGAGCCATGACATGCAAAGAATCCTGAAGATTCTTACCTCCATTGTTAAAACTATGAGAACTAAATTGGGTTTAGAGAAGGTAACCGTGAACCTTGAACCATTAACCCTGAACCAGAAATAGTATGGATCAAGAGACTCGTTGGTTGAACAGATATAATGAGGTGAAAACCTTCATAGAGGAGAATCATCGCAATCCATCTAAGCATAGACTGGAAGAACATGATATGCTCAACTGGGTTAAGGCTAACCGTAAGGTTATGAACGCAGGTTTGCTTAAGCCTGAGAGGGTGGAGAAGTTCAAGGAACTCCTCGCACTCACAGAGGTTTACCGAAGAAAGAACCAATACGCTTGAAGGTTGAGGGAGGAAGGTTGAGGGTTGAGGGAAAAGTAACCTTTACCGTCATGAGGACAGTCAAGGTTACGAGTTAACAAGTTAACAATCTTACTTTTTTAAGTAGCGAATAACTTGATGGCGGTTAGCTCTACGATTTCTGCGACATGAAACGTGTATCCAATAATCCTTCCCATTTGCCGTTTCGAGAATCAACTGATCGAAATCCGTGTGATCAACTAACCAGTCGAACCACTTACGTGCCGTTTCAAGGTCTGTATGCCTCTTATTGTCATTTTCAATTACCAGATATAGGGTTGAAATTGAAAAATGTGGGGAAATCCCTGTTTTTTAATCAATCTTTGTAGATTAGAATATATGCCTTGTTTATGTGACCGTTCTGCTCTAACTTTTTCACTCTTACTTTTAGGGCTTTTGCATTCTTCAGATAGAACACTTCATTATGGATTCTTTTAATATACCCAATCTTTTGTGTCTTGTAATACAGAGCAATAGCTTTCTTGTCATACTCATTTTTTGGCTCCCGTTTCCAGTCTAATTCGCACCCCTCATATAGACTGCCAGTATCCAAAGGATTATCAGAGAAACCTGTGATTTCACTTACAAACTTAATACCAGTGATACTATAATATTGGGCTAGGAACTCAAAATTATCGGTAGACAACAGTCCTTGAGTGTATGCAAGCATCCTGTATACATCTCCTTTTGACTCTTGTGGAATCTCCCAAAAGTCATAATATCTCTCAATGTCGGGTCGTTCAGGACTATTTAGCCTATGCGACAATATCTGCTGAATATTCAGATAATAGACCTTGTTGATGTCAGTAAAGTCTGGGTAGCAGACGAAACCATTTTTCTTCGCCTGTTCGACGCCTTCCGGAATATAGCGGAACGACATCCCTTCGCTTTCATTCTTCTTGACAATGGCGACAGGTATTCTGTTAGAACCCCTACCTTGTCTCCATGTTACAACAATCTGTCTAATCTTAGGGTACATTTTCTAAAAATTCCTTTAGTTTTTTGATCCTTGTAGTGATAACTTTGATAATGAATTGTTTTCGTTCATCAGACATCTTGCACCTCGACTTAACCTTTTCAGGTATCTCGGCTTCGATGTTTTCAATAATGTTCTTTAGTTGTTTATCGTCAAATATGCCGCAAATCTCATTAATTTTGTTCTCTATAATCGTTTTATAAGATTGGTCGGAATCCATGATATACTTTAGAAGCTCGAAATGAGTAACCTTCTTTTTAGGAGTGTCATCACATCTTAGCTCGGCTTTACTTCCTCTAATGAAACTGTCAAAACTTTCGGGTTCTTTAAGCTTCTGGGCTAAAACCTCATCACTAAATTCACGTCCCAGACAGCATCCACTGTCATATATTGGTGATATTCTGTCCTTTGAAACGTCCTCTTTTTTTCTCTTTCTAAGGTTCTTTAGAACCGATTTAAGAGATTTTGAATTCTCATTAGAAGAAACGTCTCTCTTGTGAATGAATCCCCAATTTCCTTGATGCCTGTCACTGTTGCCGATTATGGCATCGAAGATAAGTATTTCTATAAAGTCAGGTATAAATCGACTATAGCCATATTTCTTCAAAGCCTCGCATACGAATGAGAAGGTGTACATATGACGCATATTTTTGTCATTAGGGTCATACGCCGGATTGCAACTTGATAGGATGCTGTACCCCTCAATTAGCTGTTCACTTTCCGTATCAACCATATTCTCGGAAATACAACCGAATCTTTCATTCTTCTCTGCAAGGTTATACTCAAGAATATTAAATCCTAAGTATTTTCCTATTGCATAGGCGATAATTTCTGACCAATACTCTGTCTTATAGTCCCTCCCGGGTTTAAATAAAGAGAATTTAAGGAAATAGATCTTTCCCGTATCGGGATCGACCAAAATATCCTTTTCACGAGTTCCCGGGGAACCTTGGCCGCTGCTGTCACCCCATTGAGATACATCGTAATATTTCATTTATTATAAATCGCTTCGTAATTATGTGCTGCAAAGATACAAAAAGTTTTGTGATTTGATACGGATTTAAACAAATATTATCTTATTATAACCAAATATTTGCATAATCAAAACATTTTGCTATATGTTATATTCCAACATTCAACAGCTTGAAGAATAATTAGACGTTATTTGTGTTACATCGAATGATGAGAATACCATTTATGACTAGTCGGTATAGATTGAACGCGAATGAAACAGGCAGGGCTATGATACCGATGGCCATTGAGATAGTCAGTTTGATAACCATGAAGAGAAGCATCGTCAGGCAACCATCGTTGCAGATTATGTTGTTCATGAAGCCGGATAGCACTGACAGACCACAGAAGAGGGCTGCCATAGCATAGCCGTCAAAGATACGTCCATTAGGAACATTGTCGAATACGAGGTTGAGCCTGTAGCCGATGATGAAGAGTACAATGTAAGTCACCAGACGCAGGAAAGCCTCACGAAAAGCCCTTGCCTCATTATAGTCGCTGAATACCACGAAACACGGGGACAGGTTCTCATAACTCACGGTAGGTCGCTAAGTGCCGGGGGCGAAGAGATGATGAAATAGAATTCAATTTCGTGAGAATGAGGTAGGGCAGTTGTCAAGGAATGCTTGACATGTGGAATGAAGGTTTTTGGCGCAACCTGTGCCACAAATGGAGAGCAATACGATATGACAATAGAAGGGATACGGAAATCGACGGAGTTTCAGGTGTTTGACCGGAAGAGCGCTCGCATCGACGCGAAGGCACTGGCAATCACCATCATCGCATTTGCCAATGCGGATGGCGGAGGCAGGATTGCCTGCACCGGAGTATAGGCAGAATGAGTTTATGGTGTATGCAACCATTAGGCAGCATGGGGATGCAGTGACTACGGAAAAGACTACGGAAAAGACTACGGAAAAAGATGAGGGTGTAAATGGGGAAGTAAATGGGTATGTAAATGGGGAAGTAAATACTCTTACACCTAGCCAAAAACTTGTTTATGATACAGTGAATAACAATCCTGGTATACAAACCAAACAGATAGCAGATGTGCTAAAGAGATCACCGAGAACGATAGAGAAACATCTTGCTTTTTTGGCTAAATCATGCTTTATTGAGCACAGAGACTCGGATAAGACTGGTGGGTATTATGTGAAGAAGGCTGAGGTTTGAAGGCTGAAGTTTGAGGGAAGAAGGAAGATGTAAGATGGACCAAGAGACACGTTGGCGGACAAGATATAATGAGGTAAAGGATTTCATTGAACGTGAGCACCGGAATCCGTCGTTGACGATATTCGCCATTCGGACCGTGTGAAAAGTCATGTGAAGCAAATGTCCGACATCGAAATCCTTGAGCATTACAATTTAATGGATAATGATACGATGACTAACCTTGGGGTGCTATGGCTTGGTACTGCAAAACAATGCGGGCGAATATCTTTCCCTATATCTGTACAATATATAGTGTACGACCAACTGGAGCACAAAGTTAGAAAGATTGAGTGGCATGATAACCAATACAACCCAAAGGAACTTCTACTTGAAATAGAAAAGGAAGCTATTGAACTCGAGTATTCTTATGAGTTCCCCAATGGTAACATCAGGCAATCTTTCTGCTATCTCTGACATTAAGCTTTGAGGATGCATCTTCAAATCTTCAATAATCAAAGCTTTCAGCGCATATGGTTCAATATTCTTCAGCGTAGTTTTGACGTTTGCCTTAGAATTGGCAATAAGTTTAGGGTTAATAAAATAGGTTGTACCCTTTCCTGTTCCACGCTTATTGATTAGTCCAATATTTAACAGGGGATCAATGTAACTTCTAAATCCTTTACCTCATTATATCTTGTCAACCAACGTGTCTCTTGATCCATATATCAGCCATCAAACTTCATACTTCAGCCTTCGTATTACCTCATACTTCAGCCCTCATACTTCAGCCCTCAGTCGAATCAAGTTTCTTACACCTAGCAACAAAGATCTTTACCAACTCTTCACAGTCTGCAAATATAAATTCATACTGTTTATCTTCCAGATATCCATTCCTATGCAGGAGGTTAATCCAGTACAAACTTTCACGAGCCTCTTTTAAAGCAATATAGCTTTTACTCTTGTAATCAGCCTTGCTGATAGCACTTGTTGCTTCTGAATTATTAGCTCCAATACTTGTACCAGCCCTAAGCAACTGATTACAGATAGCAGCCACAGACTGCAAATATACAGGAATGGCTTTCCTCTTTTCCTTCTTACTTCTAGCCTCTTCCTTCTTACTTTCAAGTTGAAGGAGATAATCGTTCAACTTGATAACCCTATCTGCAAATGCATCACAC
>JAEEGK010004830.1_pt1 | contig 32839 bp, 27 predicted proteins | sample 8958771 | NCBI WGS metagenome assembly JAEEGK01 (sample SAMN16246547, study PRJNA631951) | gut metagenome | biome: gut microbiome; feature: rumen; material: SC-attached | host: Bos | place: Iran: Karaj | collected 2018-10 | reverse complement strand
GGATCTTTCCGTGTCAGCAAGGATCATATCATGGAAGGCCACCATCTAATCCCCGGAGATCTTATCCGTTTGGAGACATCCGAAGTGAACACAATCAAAGAAACTGCCTCGCTCATCTCGACTGCGTTCCCGGGCATGCATAGCAATATCATCTATCACCTCGACAGCAAGAACCTCAAACACTACACTCAAGATGAAATCAAGGATATTTTTGGCTACTAGCATCCTCCTGCTCACCTTGTCGGTGAAAGTGTTCGCATGCGGTCCGTGGTATTATGATCCGCAGACTTATTTCATGTATCGTACATATGCCTTCCCCACTGAAGGATGGGAATACAATACCGGAGCGAAGGAAAACTGTCTTCTGTGGCAGAAGCAATGTATAACCAGTGCATCCACTGACGATATCTATCAGATTGTCTATAAGACTCCTCTGGAGGAGCTCAAAGGCCTTCTCAATCATTCATATAAGGGGAGGAAGCTGTCCAAAGCGAATGCCTTCGCCCGGGCTCTATGGAATGACAAGGAAGCCGCCGAGTTACTCGTCTTGGCTAAGGAATGTGAACTTGCCCGATCAGATCTGAACTCTCCCTGGTATTATCCGGCCTCTAAGGATGAAAGGCCTTTCGGGCTTGACCGGATTGCAAACAAAGCGGGAGAATACATGGGAAACAGATTCCGGAATAGATATGCGCTTCAGAAGATCAGAGCTCTGTTCTCCTTAAAAGAATATGATGACTGTATCAATTATTGGAACGACGTTTCTGACTCGATGACAGAGGACATCAATAAATCGATGGCTGAACGTTACATTGCTGGAGCATATTACAGGATCGGGGAGGTTGATGCCGCCAAAGAATACTATCTAAAACTTGGTGATGTCGATGATTTGTATTTCTGTTTCCGAACAGGGAATACCCCGTGGGAAGAGGTGTTGTATCAGTATGCCCCCGACTGCAAGGAACTCCGCGAGTGGATCTCTACCCGGATCAAATACGAGGAATCCCTTTTCTACGATACATATGATGATTATTGGAAGGAGGGGGCGGTGCCGGCAGAAGATGCGGCCAAGTGTGCAGAACTAGCCCGTTTCTGTGCGAAAGTGGCCAGCGAGGGGAAAGTCCAGGACCCGGATTTCTGGTACTATTCCCAGGCATACCTGATGATGGTAACCGGAAAGCCGGGTGAAGCCTCTTCTCTTTTAACAAAGGCTGCCAGGAGCAACGGTACTCAGGAGATGAAGGACAATATAAGAGTCTTCAAACTTTACCTTGACTCTGTCCTAAAGCCTTGGTCGCAGAGCTATGAAAACGAGATGATAGAAGGGTTGAAGTGGCTGGACGGAATGATTGTCACTCATCTTGATGAGGCCAGGAAAGAAACCATCGAAGGCGGGGTATACAAGATGGGAATCAACCTGAGTTACTATTACTGGAACGACATGATGAGAAAGATTGTCCTTTCCTCCATCGTCCCCAAATTGCTTAAAAACCATTGCGAGACCAGTGCCATCCGGTTTGTGAACATGGCGGACAATAGGCTGCTCAATCTTGTCGGTAAATCAAGAGTCTGGTATCTCGATAAAAACGGCAAGGACTGGGTTGAAAAGGATCTGACCATGAATGAATTGCGCACGGGCAACAAGTTCAACGAACACGATTACAGCAATGCCCTTTTCGAATTGATTGACACACTAGATGTCGTTCATCTGGAGAGGTACGTGTCTTCCTTGGGAAAAGCAGGATCAACAACGGACTCATTCCTTGACGAGCGGAGTTATACGGATAAGGCTTTCTTCCAGGAGATCATCGGGACGAAGCATATCCGTGAGATGCATTACAAAGATGCCGTTAAGTGGCTCTCTATGCTCCCCAAGGGTTTCCAGTCCCGGCTTAACACGTATAAGAATGGATACCTGAATCTAGACCCGTTCGCCCAGTCCAAGCAGATTCTGAAAAATAATAGCGAATACAAGCTTACTTTCGCTCGGAAAATGGTGGATCTTGAATCCGCAATCGCGAAAGAAAAGAATGCGTCAGAAAGGGCGCGGAAGACAGCCCTCTATGCAACAGGTATGAGAAACTCCGTATCAATGTGCTGGGGGATGTCTTTCTACCGGAAATCCGTAGCCGACATCGACACGGAGTATTTCGGCCCGACATATTTCTCACGAAAGCAGGATGCCGTATTCTCCAAATCTGAAAAGCTTTTCCAACAGGCCATCCGCAACTGCCCGGATAGGGAAACCGCCGCTTCTATCCTCTATGAACTTGGGAACATGAAGACTGTGGCCGAGAACTATCCTGAGACCAGATCCGCAAATATCATCAAGAGCGAATGCGACAAACTTGTTGATTATCATCTAGAAAGGAGGGCTCACTATATTGAGAGTTATGCGGATGGCCCTTATGAGTTTGAGCGGAAAGCCGCAACGACAATGAAGTATTAACATTCAACTCATTCGAAGCATGAAAGCATGGGGACAAGATATAATTGAATTCGGAGAACATGAGGCCGAAACACTAACCGGCCTGGACATTGTCGCCTGTCAGATAGCAGAAGGGGGAGCGATGGGATATCACGGAGGTGTGTTCCTTGTATCCTCAACCGGCAATGTGTTTTTTACATGTCTTATAGAGCCGTCAGACTATTCGGGAAACAGAAAACATACACCGCGACGTCTTCTGGAGCGAGTCTTTCCTCCTTTGAAGGATTTTGGATGCGGACTCATGGGGCGCGGTGTCTCTTGTCCCGATGGATTCAAGTACGAATACCTTGGGATGGGGAATCACCTCATAGTCAAAGATTGCATCTACAAAAAGTTTCAGGAATTGTCTACCATTCGGCTGAAGGAGCATCCGGAAACTATCTTGTATAATCTCTGGATGGATATCGTATGTGATATCCTTTCCAAAAACAACAGCAATTAATATGCGCCCGTTATATCATCTCTTGTTCATTGCTTTAGCAGCGGTAGTTTCTGTTTCAGCTTGTAAACCGGAACAGGATATGCCGCGGGATGGTGATATCGTCTTCTACGAATCCACCTCGCGACAAAGTCCCGTCATAAAGCTGGCGCAACACAGCAAATGGACTCATTGCGGAATCGTATTCCTCGTGGGTGAGAAAGTGTATGTATACGAGGCGGTGGGAACTGTAAAGTATACCCCTCTCAAGGACTGGATAGCAAAGGGGAAAAATGGAGTATACTGTGTCAAAAGGCTGAAAACACCGCTGTCAAAAGAGGCGGTCGCTAAGATGAAAGCTATCGGTGGCGGTTACAGGGGGAAGCATTATGACACGTTGTTCCAATGGAGCGACAATAAGATGTATTGCTCTGAATTGGTCTGGAAGATTTATAATCAGGGCGCCGGCATTGAGTTATGCACCCCTGGTCACTTCTCAGACTACCCAATCAATCTCCCTGCTGTCAAGAAACTTATCAAGGAACGATATGGTAAATCATTCAACCCGGACGAATCCATTGTTTCCCCTTACGCACTGTTCAAGTCCAATTTGCTGAGGGAGGTCTACTACGTGGATCTATAATAATGCTCTAGGCATAGGTTCTCAGTGAACTATTCTATTTCAGAGAGAAAAGCATCGTATAGTCAAGATTGCTACTAAGGAATGAACGAGTAAGCCGGGCATCCTTGACGGAGGCCCGGCTTCTTTTTAACAGATTCTATCAGTTACGAACCATTGCCAGAATTGGTTTTCTGCCCAAGGATAAACTCTCTCTTAATACGATCCCAAGCCATCCTCGAGAAAGAATGTGAGCTGGATCCCGCGGTTACGAAGGCCTGACAAATATCATCGATCCCTGTTTTCGCTCCAGCGAAATAAGACTTTACCTGCGTGATAGCATCAGTCTCAATGCCAAGCACACTCGCAATGTAATCGAAGACCGAGGAATCATTATCCACGCGCATCAATTCTTTAGTCCTCTCCTTGAATTCTTTTTCGACAGAAGCGACGTAATTCCTAGCGCCTTCTCTGTCGTCCTTTGCCTGTCCAATGGCGTATACGGTCTTCATAGCATCATTCAATGGCTGGAGTGTAAGGTCGGCCAGCGCAGCGACACGATATGCATATAGCAGGGATTCCTCGCCGAGTTCCTTGGCCTTGTCATCAAGCCATTTGTTACAACGACGTGCAATAGATGTCGCTTTCTCCTTGAGAGGATTGAAGTAGGCCTTATGCTCCTCTAGAGGGACATTGGTTCCGTCATACAGATGACCGAGATAGCAGAACTTGGTCTCAGGCGATTTCTCCTCGGCTACCGATTCCAGCGTTATCAGATCGTCTTCGGCTGTATAGAAGCGTTCAAGAATCGCAGAGTTCTCTTCGCTGAAGGGGTCCGATCCTTGAATAGGCAGGGAGTCTGGCTCATCAACGTCCGGATCTTGGGGCAAGAGGAAAAGACGGTATTGGCCAAACCAGTCCAAATACGGAGGTGTCCCTCCTTCAATAATCTTTGTGATTTCCTCGGTAGAAATGTCTTTCTTCCTGTCAAAGACGGTAGCACCCGGATCAATGGCTTGTTTAATCTCCCAAGGAATAGCACTAAAGGTCTCATTGACCAGTTTATCGTCGAAATACTCCATTGCTGGACTGTTGTCCCAAACCGTCTCCAATTCAGGATAGGAACGGAGGGCCTTTACGCGCTCTTCCGTCGACGGATGAGTATCAGCCCTGTCAGCAGAACCGATTCTGGATTCAACCCGGCTGATCGGTTGGGAAAGATGCACTCCAGGCGTAATCGTTTCATGGGTTCGACCGTCCATCCCTATGAAGAAGGATTCATATGCGGGGAAGACGGCATCAGGAGATCGCTTCTCGTTAACCTGATAAGAATAGAGGAAGGAATAGAAATCACTCCACCTATCAGAAATGCGGTCAAGTTTACATAGGGCCGAGACACTACCGTCCGTTCCCGCAACCAACTGCGAATAGTGGTCCGCATCGAATTCCTGAGCTCTGGAAAGTAATCCATTGTATGGGGCAATCTTATGATACTGCTTGGTCATGACCTTTCCGGCAAATCTGACATAACCCCTGGCCAGTTTAGCAGTGGAGTTCTCAGACTGTTCTGCCTCATCGATGGCACGGGCGATGGAGGCACAAATAAACTCAGACAGGTTAGCCGTCCTGTTGGTCTGAACTGATTTCTGCGTGAAGTGGCCGAACTCATGACTGAGGATTGACTTTAATTCGGTCTTGTTCATACCATAGATGAGAGGAAGACCGATAGTTAGGTTCTGGCGCCCTGTAAACAGATATCCAAGCAAGCTGGAATGGAAGACGTATGCGTTGCATTCATCAGAGACGCGGACATGTCTCGGCTGGAGACAGTCCACCTTGCTCACCACTTCGTCAATAAGGGCAAACAACTCCGGATGGTCATTCCTGAATATCTCTTTCCCCTTTGCTTTCGGACGCTTGAATATCTTGAAAAGAGGTTTCAGCACAACGATGAGACAGTATCCAGCCGCGCCGATTACAAGTAAACCATACACAAGCAATCGGGTGTAAAGGGCGTCGCTGACATAAAGCCCCCACAAGATCAAGGCTACAACGACTGTCACAACCAAGAACAGGATGATCGTTAGAAGAATTAGGAGCGAATAAACTCCCATAAGTCCGTTGACTTTTTTCTTTACAGTCTTGGCAAGAGTCGCAAGATCTGTCCGTTCATTCATTTCCATAAAAACCCGTTGTTAACCTATCAGTATAAAAACAGCCCACCACAAAAGACTGCGGTGTCTGGGGATGTAGCAATAAGGAATAACAAGATACGATTCTACATCTTCCGGAGATGCTCATAAAAACCGGTTCTTGCCTGAAGCAGCATATCCAAGGTGCGAGGTATGATATCCTCATACTTTGGAGTAGAATCTAGCAACTGCTCCGTATTAATCCAAACCTCGTTGTTATAAATAATAGATTTTACAACCTTTCGTTCGAGATTAATGGCATTGACGGCTTCCAAGGCATCCGACCTGTTGTTCTCATCTGTGCTGAAGATAGCAGGCAGTGAAATGCTAAGGAAAAAAGCATCTTCCTCATCCCAACGGATAAGGAAAGTCAGCATCTGGTATCTGAAGTAGATTCCAAAATCTTCCTCCTGAGGGCGAAGGCCTTCCTGTGCGAGATACTCTTTGATGTCTTCTTTAATCGTGCTCATATCAGTATAATTAAAAACCAATTTTAGTTCTAGGCTTCGAACCCGCATCAAGCGATGACTTGTTCGCTTTGATTGAATTAATCAGATGATTCTGAGTAATTAGCTCATCAGCCAACGCTGCCATCATGGCCGCTTCGTTGACGATGAATGCTATGTCAGAAGAAGCATATCTGTCAGTCAATTTTGAAAGCTCCTCTACATCTATGTCATCGGACACTGGGCGATCCTTTAGATGAAGCGTGAAGATGAGTTTGCGGGTATTCTCGTCCGGAGCAGGTATCTCGACATGCAGATCCATACGCCCTTTCCTGAGAACGGCCGGGTCTATCAAATCCAATCTGTTTGTTGTGCCAATAACGAAGATACCTTTCTTGGAGCAGTTGTTCAACTGCCCGAGGAACTCATTTACCTCCTCTGGACGGTGTTCGGCCGCCATCGAACTACGAGATGGGACAAATGAATCGAACTCGTCAAAACAGATGATGGTCGGAGCTTTCTTTTCGGCTTCCTTGAACAAGTTTGCTATTTTCCCTTGTGTGCCGTGTAGATAAACACTTCCGAGATCAGAGCCGTTAACCAGGACGAAATTGAACTGGGACTCTTCCGCAAATTTTTCGGCGAAATAGGTTTTCCCACATCCGGGTGGTCCATATAGAATCATCCCATTAGGAGGGCTCAACCTGTATTTTTCAGCTTTCTCCCTATCTCGTAGGATCCAAATAACCCTATTCGTCATTTCGGCTTTCAGCTTCTCCATCCCTGCCACGTCATCAAACCCTCCACCTTTGGCTTTTTTAATCTCAACATTGACCGCGGTGGCTGCCGCATGTGGCTCCTTGTCATTCTCAATACTGGCTTGTGCTTGCTTCGTGTCCTTATCTTGCTGTCTGATGGCTTCTTTCCCGAATAGCCCTCTTAGCAAATCGTTGAGACGAATACGTTTAGTGCTATCCAGTTCCAATCCCCTTGAAATGAGTTCAACGACTTCAGAAGGCACATTCTTCTCGTTAAGCGGTTCGAGATCAAGAGGATTATGGCGTGCCTGACGAATGACCCTTTTCTTCTGAGGGAAAGGATCATTGTCGTTTAATTCACAAGACCATGGTGTCTTCCCACAAATGAGAGTATACAGAATAGCTGCTGCAGAGAATGTGTCACCATCTTCCTCATAAATACCCGTTAATGCTTCAGGAGCGCAAAAAGCCAGAGTAAGATCATTGACGGGGAATGGGGGAGTGCCGCTCAGAGAAGGGCAAAGATGTCCGAGATCAATAATCTTCGGTACATATTGGTCGCGTCCTGTTTCTTCCAGCAGAATATTCCTAGGTGTAAGGTCGTTATGGTTAAGATTCAATGAGTGCAAATAGACGAGTCCCTCCAGAACACCACGAATAAGGTCTTTAGCCTCTTGATATGAGAATACCTTTCCGCTCTCGATTACTTCTGAGAGAAGTGAGCCGTGGAAAAACTCCGTAATCAAATAGTGGTATGCTTTCCCCTCTATTTCAACCTTGCCGTCAGCAACATATGATATGACATTGCTATGCTTAATCCTACGGCTTAACAGGATCTCAAGGATTACTCCATCAACAAGCATCTTCTCGGGGACCAACTCTTCCTCATAGAACTTCATGAAATAGGACACGCCCTTTTCATCTACCATTCTATAAGAACTGTTGTACAGGCCCTCTTTAATGAAACAGCTTACCCGGTAATCGCCGACCTTATATCCCTCTTCAAGAACAATCATATCGCTAGTTCTTTACAATCACTACTTCGGCCGGCCTAAGGACGACCTCATTGTACATGTACCCCTTTTTCTCTATATCGATAATAGTACCGTCCTTCTTGGAAGGATCAGGCTCCGTATCGCAGGTGGAGCAAAGATTATCGTCAACCATATCACCTATCTTCAAGGCTATCTCGGAAATACCCTTGTCTTGGAGCTTACGGCGTAGGGTTTTCTCAACATTCAAGAAACGATCACGAACCTTCTGTCCTTCTTCGCTCTCATCCCAACCTTTTTCCTTTATTACGGTGGTGCATCTCTCGAAGGAGTCTAAGACGCCAATCATGTCCTTCAGAATATCTTTAACTGAAGAATCCTTTTCTTCTTCGGCCACTCTTGCCATATCTTGGAGCTTGGCTTTTTCCTTCTGAAGGATGGTTATCTTCTCATCTAATGCATTAAAGAGTGCCGTGTTGTTGCTTTCGTCTGCCATCTTATAATGAATTGTATTTGTTCGGATCAAAAGAAGATACGTCAAGGTCTTCGGTAGCGCTTACTGGAATAGGGTTAATTGTTCCAATCTTATCAAGAATAGGAAAAGTAAAATCAGACGCAAGTCTCTTGTCTGGGGTACTTAGCTGAACTTTGGCGGCGGCAATCTCTTTTGGAGAATACTTGCGTTTGGTCATTGCTAAAGCCATTGCCCTGACAATATCTTTCATGGGTGCATTTTGGTCAACACCCAGGACCTCATATGGGTTGTTCATAATAATAAACTAAGCGGTACTAATACTCCTGTCTCCAAATTTTGATAGATACTGCAATGCCTGTCTAACACGCATCAACTGAGGGTAAGAATCTAGAGAAATAGTGGATTTAATCAACAACTTAACGGTCTGATCGCACCTGCTCCAGATGCTGTCAAATCTATCATTAAATGCAGAACTCTGCATTCTTAGTTGTTGACTTCTGTTAGCGTAAATCTTGTCAAGCGTTTGTTTGATAGAATAGAAAGATGTGTCTCCGTCGATAGTTTCCTCTATACACATTGCCATAAGAATTGCGAGATTCTGACATACTCTTTGGTCATTGGTGTCCTTTAGATATAAATCGTAATTCTTCTTAAGAGCTTCCGAATGACTGATCTTGTTATCGTTAACCTTATCGATTAAATCATTCATTTCCACCTGAATACTTGCATTGTCAAGGGCCTTTTTGGCAGCTGCAACTGCAGTCGAAGAGGATGAGTCTTGGGCAACAATATAACTAAGTACACCCTTCGCGCGAGTCGTTCCACCATTGATATGAATAGCTATTGTCTTGTTCTTGATGCTATTGATAATATCTTTGTTGAAACTATTAGTTGAACTTACGATAGACTGAATTGCATCCAAACTATCCGAATCGTTATTCAAAAGGTATTCGACCAAAACCGCATCAAGGATAGACTTTAAATTACTATTAAGCTGAGAGTTGCCGGTATAAACTTTGTAAACCTCAAAGAGAGCATTAAGACCAGGAACCAAGTTGATTTCTGCAGATTTCATCTTAGGAATAATCTCTCCATTGATGAACGTTGAGAAACTGAAGGAAAGCTGTGAATCGTTAAGAGCCTTGCAAATAACGGTAAATGGATTGAGGAGATCCTTATATGATTTGCCGCTATTCTGATGATTTGAGAATTCATTTCGTGCTTCTTCAATCAACTTGTCGTAAAGCCCGACAAAGTCGCTAATTGATGAAATATGCGTCCTCGCAAAAGCAGTCTTAACGTTGACTAGCCGCTTCAGAGCGTCAACACACTGTATGTAGTAATCGTGCGCTGTGCGGAATTTGTCAAACAGCCCACCTGTGAATCCATACTGGCATCCAACTTCTAACGCATCTTCAGAGTTGTCCAGATTATCACAGACATGTGTTCTATACTTCTCCGGAATAAAAGGGAAAAGGCAAGGGCATATGACATCCTCCGAGATGCTGTTCTCAAGCTGATACTTGGCCATCGCATCCATGGCAGAGATTTGCTCCCTGTAGAATGCATAATAAGTTGCATCACCGGCATTCAGTATAGCGTCACTTTTTTCCAAAAGGGATTTCTGAACCTGGCCGATACCAATATTGCTGTCTGAAGGTTCGTCAAGGTTGATATTGTCAGGCAGGTCGTCATATGAATATGTCTGGCTCAAAGAGTCATCCAGAGAGAAGGTGTATCCATCATCCCAGGAGGTGTAATCGAGGGATTTGACAATCAAACGATCCGAGTATACAGCACTTAACCACACTCCGATTATCTCTTTGTAATTCTCTCGGGTAAGCATGCCGGATTCCATCATCCCGAGGCATGCGACAGCCATATTCCTGAACAAGGTGTCGTCCGATAAGAAGTCCCGTTTCTGTTTCTTAAGCAAATCGTAGGCGGTATCGAATTTCTGTTCTTTGAAAGCTGCCTGCAGGATATACTTCTGTATAACAGATTTATATCTGGACTTAAGACTGGCATGTTCAGGATAGGTCTGTGCGATAGCATCAATCGATGCATCAATCGATGCAAAGAATTGTTTTGCGGCATCGAACCCCATTCTCCCTGTATTCAAGTCTTCAAGTTGCTTATTGATATCATCAATCTGGGACTTGACCTGACGTATCTTGTAGCTCTCGCAAAGGGCACGAATCTTAGGACTTCTAAGGTTGTTCTCTGCCAGTTCGGAAGCTTCCTTGATGTGTCCAGCCTCAAGAAGACGGAGAATATAGCGGTAAACAATATCTTTCTTAATATCGGTTGGCGCAATAGGAAGCACGGTATTAACATCCTTGGAAATCGTGTCAATTCCAATATCCTTTCGCTTGAGGGAACAAACCGCTTTACGGCTGATGGCAATGATATCTCTCTCACCCTGACATTCGTGGGCTTTGGCGTAACACTCGTATGCCGTCTTATTGTGATCTGCCTGTTCCTGCTCACGACCTTCATCCATATATAGATCGTGGAGTCTGTCCCTAACTATTGTCTGGCTCTCTAATTGGACATCCTGCCTATCTTTTAGAAAAACAAGGAAAGCATCGAGGGAAGCGATAGCCTTATCCCGCGGCTGTTTCTCGGATTTTGAAACAACTCGTTGAATGTAAGCTTCCAGGAGAGAAGTCTTGACACTACCCAGTTCACCCGTGAAAGAAGAATTATCGGAGTATGCTATTGCTTCGCTTAGTATCTTGATTGCGGCTGAATCGCCGGTTTCCGTTTGGGCTTTATCTAACTGCTTCTCGAGATATGCTTTATCTGTTAACGCACATCTGAACTCCTTAAGTATGGCCAGGGCCTGATCTTCCTTTCCTAGAGAGAAATATGTTCCGGCAAGATTGACAATGTCTTTTTCGACCTTGGTTCGGATTGTTTGCTTGGAAACTACGCCAAAGGCCTGCTTCAGAAAACCGTACTTTGCAGAAAGGTCTGTACTTGCTTTTGCCGCAGAAAGAGAGGCCAATGCAGTAATATCTCTGATATCACACCAGTTCTTGATTTCCTCGCAAATAGACAGTGCTTTAAGGGGGGCTGATTCTATCAAATCTTGCGCAATGCCTTTCTTCACACTAACCAAATCATCATGATGAGTAACTTCCAAGGCATCATCTATGACGGTTAGAATTGAGTCATTCTTCTTTAATCGCCCCGTCTTTTTCAGGACGGCCTTCACAAACTCTTCTTCTGCAGGATATCCGCTGCGTGTCAAGTCCTTAAGTGCAGCGAGGGAGAAAGCTTCATCGGTGGATAAAGCAATCATGCCAACTATTTCTTTGATTGCGTCAGACTGCTTGGGAAGTCTGTTCTTGGATTCCAACATGTCAAGAACAGCCTCTTTGAAAATGGGCTTATTCTTGTCAGAGAACCTTCTGAGGATATCAATCCTAACGCTTTCATTCTCCTCCTTTGCTAGTATGCTAATGGCTTCTTGCGAATTATCATTGAAGATGGCTTCAATCTTATCTCCAAGACGGTTTACATAAGCTGTCCTAAGCGTTGTAGGGTAGTGCCAATGCAAACGAGACAGATACTCTAACGGGTCATCTTGTTTTTCGATTTCATCTAAAAGGCCATCAGCAGAAGGCGCCTTATTTGAACTTGCAAGAGAATACACACTTTCCAGGAAGTTACGTGAAAGCGCAGGGGAGAGATCTCTACAAGCGTATGAGATGACATAGGCATCCTGATGATTCTTCTGTTTAATAAGTAGATCGCATTTGGCCTCTATCTTCTTGATAAGATCTTCGCGTCTCTGCCCAGGTTCAAGTTTGTTAAGGAGCGACTTAACCAAAGAGAGGTCGGCTGAACGAATGACACGAGTAGAGAGAGTTAAAGAACTAACGGCTGCCGTAGCGTATTCAGAGTAGAATGCTTGAGTATCGGTAAAATCATTCTCGAGACCCTTAAAAAGAGTAAGTGCTTTAGGGAACTGTCCATCGCCTGTCAACGCAACCGCATCTGCAAACAGCGCCTCGAATAGCTCCTTTCGAAGTATCGGTTTAGAATAGTAGGAAGGAATTCCTTCCGCGCCTTGGCTCTGAAGAATCTGTTCCTCAATGTTCTTAATGATGACCTTCTTAACCTCAGAATTGTCCTGAGGGAGTAATGAACATATGCTACTTGCTTCCTTGTATATATTATGTGAAGTAAGCGATCTAGCTAAAACCAGAACGCCCTTCAAGTCTGCAGAGGCAGCGTACTCCTTAACACTGTCTTCAAGATCATTCCATTTCGCTGACGGAGAGTAAAAAGAAGAAACCGTATCTCGAAGATAGCAGTATTGAATCATCATGTATTCTCCTCTTAACCTTTTTCGGGCAGCTGGCTCAAGGTCCGCTTCTGCTTCCATCTCCTGGAAGAGACTCTTAAAGGTATCGTAATCGTCCTTGGCTATAGATTCCTTGGCTTTATCGAATAAGACATTCTGAATCTTTTCTTGAATAGAGAGAGACTGTGTTTCATTGAAAACAGCATTCAAAAGAACAAGCTTAGTTTCTCTTTGAGCAGCAGAGTTAATCGCATCGGCATAGTTTTCAGCAAAGTCCAACTGCCGCTTACTGACTCTTCCGTCTCTTTTGATCAGATGCTTGTGCTTCAACACATAGCCAAGAATGGCTTGACTCCAGAGCTGATTTGAGCGCTCATCATCTACTAGTTCAAGGATGCGTGCAGAATCCGCGAAATTCTTCTCTACCAGTAAGGATTCTCCCATTTCAGAGATATACTTCCTTGCTGTGTCGCCATAACTCTCAAGAAATGAGGAGACCGTCTTTTTATTGGCACCTTTCAAGAGTTCAGTCCCATATTTGTAAGCACGGAATCTAATTCCTTTATCCGTGAAAGACTTCCCTTGCCCAGACAAAGCATCGATCAACTCAACTGCACTATCGTAATCCTTGCGTTGAAATGCTTCATTTGCTTTTTCACAGGTGTAGTCGATAACAACTTTTTTGGATTTACGCAATCCTTCTCTAGCCTGGTCTTGCAGCCCATCTTCAGAAATGGCAAGTGCCTTTTTGACGGCATTGGCCTTCTCTGTCGCTGACTTTTTCTTTTTAGCGATAGAAAAGAACATATCAGCAAGTAGATGCGGAGCATCCGGAGACTTGAGCCAGACCTTACGGTATAGGGCCTCCGCTTCGTCGTACAAAGAATCTGACGCTTTCTTTTCAGCAGTTTTGATTATATGTGAAGGGCTGTTGAGGACGATAACGACCACAACAACAATGACAAGAATAAGAAGAACAACGGATACCATCCGAACTACTTTATTACGAGTTTGTCACCAACGTTCAGTTTTGATTCTGGAGTCAATCCATTCGACTCCGCAATTTCACGATACCTCGTACCAGTACCATATAATCTCTTGCTTATGAGCCAAAAAGAGTCACCTTTGCGTACAATATAAACGAAATGATTCCCCTCTTCAGTACTCGGAGCGGAAGCGTTAGTCTGAGCCTGCTCCTTAGCCTGCTGTAACTCACTAACCCTGGCCTGGAGCGCAATATTCTCTTTCTCCGATTCCTTAAGCTCTTTTTTGACATTGCTGCCACTGAGGGCTGTACAGACCAGGGCAACGGCAAGACAGCACGCTATCACTGCTGGGATTATCCATGACAAGCGGCCTTTCTCCTTCCCTCTAGGTTGGATAGCAGCATTCTCAATATCGTGTGCCAGCTTATATATGCTTAAATCAGCTCCACACTGCGGGCAGACGGTATCCTGAACACGATAGTCCGGGATACCAGTCTTGCCGCAAACTGGGCATTTGATTTCTGCCATATCTTGTTCTTTCTAATTACTCTATTTCCCTAGACCATCTGTCAAAATATCGCCGAGAGGACGGTCCAACTTATTGAGATTCGTAGCAAGGAAGTCTTCATTAGCATCGCAGGCTGCCTTAACAGCTTCAACATTATGGTTGTTGAGGTCATTCATCATCTGCTTGTAAAGATTCTCAGCCTTGTTTGCCACCGCGGGATCAGTTGCTCCATGAGCAAGAATGGTATATAGATAGACATGGATAAGAAGACCGTACTTCTTATTAAGGTCTTCCATTTCATCCAGATCGCTCTCATTCTTAGTAAGGCTGTAGGAATCAACAAGCCCCTTAAGTCTATTAGCGTGTGTCGGATGGAGTAGGTGACCAAAGACATCAAGGAGAATTTGTGCTTTTGTAAACTCTACTTCTTTAGGATTACGGCTTATTATAACAGGAATACTTGCCTCAAGGTCAGACTTGATGGAAGTCCACTCAGGATCAAAGCAATCCCGCTTCTTTGAATTGATCTTATCAATAAGACCTTGTATCTTCTTCATAAAGGATACACGATCATCGCTAGATATATCGCCATTTGAATTAATGTCGATAATGGCTTGTGAAATAGCAGATAGACATGCAGAGTCATAACTGCCGTGCCCCAGAATAATGTCTTGAGATTTGCCGGTAGCATCAACCTTAACCCTAATGCTCATCACTTCATCAAGATCAAGATTGAATGTAAAGAGAAGCCGACTTTTCTTGGGAAGATTCTCAGATATGGTGAAGTATCCCGTGCTGGTAGGCTCGTATGAGCCATCTTCCTTCTCTGAAAACAACTTTACTCCAACGATTTTCTGGTTATCAACCAAAGTATAGAACTGCTTGTTCTTCTCGTGAGGGAGAACCTCGCCGGAATCAATAATCTTCTCGTAACTCTTGTTTCCGTTCTCATCTTCGATTTCAATAAAGGTTGCTCTCTTTGTCGTATGCACCACGGGTCCTTCAGGTATCTCGGGTGAAACAGGCGCAGGACCGCCGGGAACTTCCTCCTCAGCAGGAAGAGAATGAGCTAAGATGGCTGCCCCTTCTGCGACAGCGAGCATCGGCTTCTCGGAGGAAAGGACCTTTTCCGAACCATACTTGTCGGAAAGCATTCGCTTAACTAGAGGAATGCAGGATGAGCCACCAACGAGAAGGATATTGTCAATGGTCTCGATAGGGAAGCTCTTTTCTTCAAGAAGCTTGTCCACCAGTTCAATTGACCTCTGAACGAGTGGGCGAATCATTAACTCGAACTGCTGCCGGGTAATAGTGACTTCAATGTCGACCGAGTCGCCATCTTCTGTTTCGAGATAATCGTAGAGTCCGATCGTTGTCTGCTGAGTTTCGCTCAAAGCTTTCTTGGCATCTTCGATGGCGGTCTTTAGCTCTCCAATGAATGCGAGCCTTTTCTTGTCGGTCAGGCCGTCAAGTATCTCGTTGATGTCTACTCCCTGTTTTGCTTTGACTTCATTATAAACAAATTCCTTAAGAAGCCTATCGATATCGTCACCGCCAAGCCAACGATCGCCTCCGGTTCCGGACTCAACGAACTGACCGCCTGAGGCGACAAGGATTGACAAGTCAAATGTGCCTCCACCAAAGTCGTAGACGAGAAAGACTTTGCTGTCATCTTCAGAGAGCTTATCAGCACCATAGGAGAGGGCAGCGGCTGTCGGTTCAGCCAGGAGGCGCTGAACTTTCAGCCCCGCCAGTTCCGCGGCGCGTCTGGTAGCCGCTTTCTGTTTCTCATTAAAGTATGCAGGAACTGTAATAACGGCATGGGTTACCGTATCATTAAGCTTGACAGAAGCATCTTCTTTCAAACGCTTAAGGATTTCAGCACTTATCTGCTCGGGAGTAAACTCCTGGCCATTGAGCACGATGGCGACAGATTCATCCGTGCCTCCCGATAGTTTCGTGATTCCATATGGATAGGACTCACGATCACGTTTCATTTTAACAACCTGTTCGTCAGAGATTGATCCGCCCATCAATCGTTTTGCTGAAACGACTATGTTTGGTGCATACTTACGCCACTGTTTGTAAGCAGCATTACCGACCACGAACTGATTATTACGGTCCATTGCAACGCAGGACCGACACAGCTCATCATGACTCGCTCCCGTTGTAATAACACGCACTGATGTGTCCTTGAATGCGACTACGGAATTCGTTGTTCCGAGGTCAATTCCGATTGCTTTTCCCATTGTATGATTTTTAAGATATTTATTAACTATGCAGTAATCTTCAAATTTAACTATTTTTTTTAGAGCTCGCTAAAAAATCCATCATATCGCCATCTAAAACAGTATGTTGCGAACCATAGTTACGCAATTGACCTAGTTTTGGGGTCGTCCGCTTTGTGGTATTATCAATAAACACTAATTTTGTTACATAATGCACCGACACCATGGTCAAGGACCGTATCGAATTACTCAATGACAGTGGAGAGATAGTCTCCGCTCAAGCTCCTGTTATCGTCTCCGCTAGCAGAAGTACAGATATACCGGCCTTCTACTCAGACTGGTTCCTCCATCGGCTGAAGAAAGGATACTCTGCTTGGACAAATCCGTTCAATGGTGTCAAGAGCTATGTGTCATATAATAATGTGAGGTTGATTGTCTTCTGGTCAAAGAATCCGGAACATCTATTGGATCGTTCGGGTATTCTTGATTATTTGGCAGAACGTAACATCAACACTTACATTCAGTTCACATTGAATGATTACGTCTCTGAGGGACTCGAAAGGGGAGTGCCTTCTCTGGAAAAGAGGATTGACACTTTCAAAAGGCTAGTAGACAGGATCGGATTCGGCAAGGTTATCTGGCGATTTGACCCGTTGATATTAACAGATACTGTTGATGTTGACGCCCTATTGACAAAGTGTAATAATATCGGAGAGCAACTGAAAGGGTATACGGAAAAGCTCGTCTTCAGTTTTGCTGACATTGCAGAGTACAGGAAAGTGAAGTCGAACCTTCTTGCCGGTGGAATTGTGTACAGGGAGTTTGCAGAAACAGATATGCTCGCTTTCTCCGGAGGGCTTCAACGATTGAATAATGAGTGGGGCTTTACCCTTGCTACTTGTGGTGAGAGAATTGACCTCGAACGTTTCGGCATTGCCCACAACAAATGTGTGGATGATGACTTGATGATAAAATACTTCTCAGATGACGAGATCTTGATGCGTTACCTAGGTGTTGAGATTGAAAGCGACTTATTCACGGGAGAACGGATTGTAACTAAGGCAAAGAAAATCAATAAGGATAAGGGGCAACGTCTCTATTGCGGATGTATTGCAAGCAAGGATATCGGACAGTACAACACCTGCATTCACATGTGCGAATACTGTTATGCAAACAGTTCAAAGGAACTGGCACAAAGGAATTATCTGGCTCATAGGAATAATCCATTGAGTGAAACCATAACAGGGGTATGACGCAAACTGATTACATCATTACCCGAGCGAAAGAATCGCTTCCTTCGCATCTGGCTAGTGCCCCATGGAGAATACTGGGTCATGGGACCGGTCTGCTTTCAACCCAAGATGAATTGAATGCGTATTTGGCCGCTTATGGTGAAATGCATAAAGTTAAGTGCAACGCTGCCATTCAAAACTTTCCATTCGATAAGCTACCTCAGAGGATCCATCTTGTCGATTGGGGATGCGGTCAAGGCCTGGGGGCACTCTGCTTTCTGGACAACCTGTATGTACGTGGCCTTGTTGGACGGGTTAAGAAGATCACACTCATCGAGCCATCTCCTGCTGCATTAAAACGCGCCGGTAACAACCTGAGCAAAGCGATGGAGAATTACGATGCTGCTATTGATACGGTAGAGTGTTATTTGCCGGCCAACTCGGATAGTGCCAATTCTTTATCTGCACTGGAGATGAATCTTCCAGGCACAGTTCATATTTTCTCGAATATCTTGGATATCCCATCGGTAAACCTTAGAAAGACAGCGGAAATCATAGAAGAGGGAAGGGGGATGCAGTTTGTCATGTGTTCCTCTCCAGTTAATGATAATGCGCCTCGCCTTGACGAGTTCGCACAGTATTTCACAAGTACGGAGGTCTTTTCTGATATATGTGACAGGGATTACGGTTATACTAGCGATACTTATCATAAGTTCGGCTGCAAAACCAAATGCTTCTTCTTTAACAGTACAGATAGCTCGCTGTACACTGAAGTCCGGGAAGGGACATATTCTGAAGATGGCGCATACGATGACTATGATCTGGAGGCGATGGTTCGGAGCGGCTCTCTTTCGGAATCCCTTTTCAAGGCCTATACTGCTTTGTCCTCACGCCTTGGCAGGAATGATAGAATTTTCCTCAAGCCCGACTTGAATGGAGAAACTCCGGATATTATCGTCGTCCGACCAGGGAAAGGTGTTCTTGTTCTAAATGTTTTTGATGAGAACATGAATAACTGCTGGTTTGAGGACGGTGATTTCCTGGTCAATGGGATTCCATCAGCATCTCCTCTGGCTAGAGCATTTGGCTACAGGGAAAGTATTATTCAACAGCACTCCACAGAAATTCTTAAAAAAACAGTCACAGACAAATCTGCGTGGTATATCGTCAGACCTGCAGTGTGGTTTCCCAGCGGAAGCCGTATGCAGATTGAATCCGTATTTGTTAATCATCTAAAGAAAGATGGTAAGGCGCCAAGTAATGTGATATCAGGCGTCATTACTTTGTCGGCAGATGAGATTGATGCCCAAAACCTCTGGCAGCTTCTTGACATGCAGTTCAATAAGAAGAGTTTCACGGAGAAGGCATGCAATCAGCTTATTTCGTTACTGAAGAGCCAGTGGCATTGTTATAATGAGGGAGATAATGAAATACGCCTGACACAGCGTCAATCACAGTTGGCAAAGAGTTTCAAAAGTCGGGTTTTGCGCGTAAAAGGAGTCGCGGGATCAGGAAAGACACAAGTTCTTGCATCGACAGCTGTTAACTGTCAGCTTCGTACTGGCCGTAAAGTGTTGATCCTAACATATAACATAACCCTGGTTAACTATATCCGTTATAGGATTGGACGGATCCCAGCCGATTTCCCTTGGAAGAAGTTTACGATTACCAACTACCATAGTTTCTTCACTTCACAAGCGAAAAACCAAGATCTTAAGTTAAATCTGTCCTCATATGATGACCCGGACTTTTTCGCCGGAGTAGCAGATCAGCTTCCCAAGTTCTCTGCCATCTTGATTGATGAGGCACAGGACTATAAGAGGAATTGGTTCAAGATTCTATTCGATTCTTTCCTTGAGGACGATGGAGAAGTGGTTATATTCGGTGACAAGAATCAGGACGTCTACAGAAGGAGGAACTTTGATAGTATCCCGAATGTAAGAGGGCACGTTTGGGGACCGTGGACGGGGCTTAACATAGGTCATAGAGTGAATAATCAGGCGATCTTAGACCTCGCCAGAGAATTCCAGCAGGCCTACTTCCAGGACCCGGAGGAATTTGGTGATACTAGAGAGTTGACATTTGGCGGGGGAACCAAGTACTGTATTGTTCCTTCATATACAAATCCTCAAGAAATAGTTCAGAGGATTCTTGGCTATGTGAACGAAGCTGGGATTGACTTAAGCCAGACCGTTATTTTATCTCAGACTACAGATATTCTGAGGGAGGTCGATTATTCATACAGGTCCATGACCAATGTGGCATGCATGACAACCTTTGAGACAAAAGAGGTCTTCGACGCTCTGCTTAAGTCGTCTGACGGGAAAGTCAATAGCCGATTTAAGGAAGAGTTGGACAAGATTCGGACAAACAAGAAGGCTCACTTTACCATGATGTCTCAGAGTCCCAAAATATCAACCATATACAGTTATAAAGGGTGGGAAGCGTCCTGTGTGATCCTTCTCATACTTCCGGATCCAGGTCACCCGGATGCCCTCGAGAATCGGCCTGAACTAATCTATACGGCAATAACAAGGGCAAAAGACTATCTGTTTGTGATTAATCTTGACAATAAGACCTACCATAACTTCTTTGAAAATCAAATAGGGTAATGCAATTCACTAGTATTGAAAAAATGGCCATAATCTTCTTCCTTGGAAAAATCATGGAAGCAGATTCTATCATACATCCTAATGAGCTCAAATTCATGGATCGCATGTACGAAGAATTAGACGTGTCTCCTGACGATCTTCCTAGGCTTGAGATGATGGACTTGGAGTACTGCAAGGGAATAATCTCTCAATTGTCTCCAGAAAAACTATCTTTTGCAAAAGAATCTTTTGTTGGCATGGCATTGTCGGATGGTTATTATGATCCAAAGGAGAGATCAATTATTGAATCATTATAAATGGAACTCAGACCAGCTTATGGTTGTCGTATGTAAGCGAAAAGTATATACGCGATACTGTTTTTAATTGACTCTTAATCAAAAATTAAGGCAAGAATGCTTTGTTGAGTTGACAAAATAAGTATCTTTGTAAAGTTTTGATAACTCCTTGTTTTATTACTAAATTATTTTAATATGTTTTTTTCGTTTGATGAAAGAAAGGCCGTCTATTGTATCGCAAGGGCGATGGTTTTCGCGGATGGCAATCTCGCTGAGAATGAGATGAAGGTACTAACGGGTGAGATGCTTAGAATTGGCAGCACCCCTGATGAGTTGATTGGATTCGAGAATACCCTCAAATCTTATCAGCCTGCTGAAGCTGTCGCTCGTATCTCTAATTTTAGCACTGAAAAGAAGGAATATTTCTGTGCTTTTTTAGGCGCCCTTATTATCGTGGATGGCAAAGTTGATGATAATGAAATGAAGCTTTGGGCCATGACATCTCATATTTGTGGCTTACCCACCATGTCTGTTGGAGATGCCGTTGAGTATATGGCCAAGTTATAGAGTTTAAACTTTTCTTTGTATTTTAATCCTTCCTTTAGCTGATTAAGGCTAAAGAAAGGGTTTCTTTTTGATATATTTCATGCTTCCTTGTTACCGAAGAGCATTGAACCGCATGATTGTCTTCAGTCTGTTCGCTGTTTTTGACTATCTTTGTAGAAAAGCATTTTAACTGACACGGATATGCCCAGATATGCTAGAATCATCGACCGCGGTGAGTGTTATTCCACATCGAAATTAGTCATTAATGGAGTACCAGCGAATAAGAGCGCATGGTCCGAATTTAACTTCTATCCAAAGGATGAAATGGTTGGCGAACTATTACTCGTCAACGGTTGCAATGTGCTTAAGATAACTGACGATATCTATGTGCAGATGAGTTCGGCTGGCATTGAAGAAATAACAGAGGATGAGTATAAGGCTGGATTGAAGAATAATGTCTTCACCGGTATGGACGACCGTCAAAAAAAGATCAACGAACAACTGGACGCTTTGCAAGAACAAGAAGATCTCATGTTTGGCAAGAAGTTCAAGGCTGTCAGCGAAATGTCTCCTGAAGACCAAGATGCTGAGATCTATTGTTTCTCGGCAAAGAACGCTCTTGCGAAAAGGCATGACGAGTTAGTGCCACGTATTTCCGACATGGCGACAACTCTTCGGCTGCAACATATTGAGACTCTTGCATACGATAGTGTTATTCAACGGCTCACCGAGTTTTCCATAGCAGATATGGGCATATTTGGCTATCTGAAGAACGACAAGGAGCAGGCTGTCTGGTTCATCGGCCTATGGGCCAAGGCATATGAAGAAGCTTTGGATGGCATAGGGTTCCATTCATTTGATGAAACATTCAAGAAGATATATAAGAATTACTGGGAAATGATTTGATTGAAGATTGAGAGAAATGCAGACAATCTACAATAACGCTGACTTCCTTTATCTATTCAGTGAAGATGAAGGGTTCAAGTTCCTGACACATGATTTCCTTGTGCCGGAAGAGTCTGATTTTCTCTCCTATTTAGCTTCTTGCCGTTCACGCCTTCTTGACTACAATGGCCTCATTGAGGATAGCTTATACAATCTTGTCTTCGGATTTATGTATGGGCCGTCCTGGACCGATCCGGAAGGGCATTCCCATGCCTTTAGTTGTTCTTCTGAGAAGTGTATCAGATGGTGTGAAAACAATCCCCATATTCATCCAAAGAATAATGAGCGCTTCGCCCTTGAATTCGAAACCTTCCGCAAAAGCATTCGTATCTATAAAACGGATCTGGACAAGCTGATAAAGAAGCTTTGTTCTTCCAAGTATTCGTTCTTCAATTTTATATATGAGGACTTGAAAAGCGCTAATGTTTACGTGAACGTCAGCCGATTCGTCCTTATTATCGGGAGGATTCTGAATACTATGACCGATCCTCGTTTCAGGACCAATCAAGACATTAGAATCTCCTATCATCGTTGTGATCCAGACGCACAATATCTGGTGTCAAAACTTATTATTGAGCAAATCGGATCATTTCCGCGGTATACACCGAGTACGGATGTGGAGAGGAGAGTGCGAGCGGGAGGTGGAGACCTAGGCGCTATCAAGGGGCTATGCAAAGACACTTGTCTCTGGAGTATTGAGACTAATTGGATGGATGGCCCCGCTCGGATCAACATCGTTGCCAAATCCGGAGCCCCGGCGATTGAGCCTATTCCATCTGATTCTGTGGAAGGATTCAGACATATTTTAACCATGATCCACAGGACAATCTGACCATGATCTATCTATTTGACGACTCTACATATCGTGGTATCAATCCATTGGACTTCACGGACTGCCTCTGCGTCGTGGACAGGATTTCTCCTGAACAACTCTCTCGGATGGAACCAGCCTTGCAAGGCGCCTCATGTATCATGATTCATAAGTCATACAGGGATGCCGGCGGTCAGACAGCCAATGTCCTTGATAGGATCTGTGACGATATCACAGATTATGGAGATCGTATTCCTCTCGTCCTATTCAGCGATGGAGATGTGGCAAATCGCCCTGTTGTTGATGGTCCTTCTTTCATCAGTTCTTTGAAGAAATCCGAGTTCTATCAACGTCTTCCGGCATTCCTTGAGAACTATAGGTCAACAAATCTCGTCTCTATGGAATTGTTGGCCAGCGGCGATAGTCCCGACGTTCAAGCAGCAGTGGCTTTAGGGCGCTCAATTCTGACATCTACGGCGCTTCGTTTTATTCCGGATGACGCCAACGTGGATGTATCTTTACTTCCGAATACTGATATCATCCGTTTCCTTAACTTCGCCAGCCCTGCTGTCGGTATCACCCCGGAGGATCTGGAGAGGCTCGCACATAGTGGCCTTAAGGCTGGTCGCCTCAAACAGAATATCAGGAAGATAATTACAAGTTTTAGTGAGTATGGACAGAACCTACATCATTGGGAATAGCTCTTGGCAGCCACTTGCCGACGCCTTTGACGCGGTTCTTGTCTCATTGCCAGATATAGACCCCGATATTCGCAGGGCGTTGACTGAGGAAGACCAACAGATTCGAGTGGACCGTAGGCTCCATGACTTCGTATGTAATGAACTTGGCAGGTCCCGTGGTCCGGTTATAATCGATATGGATGAAGATCCCGTCATCGCACTATTGACGGTTCTCCATATTCGTTTATCCCTAGAAGATCTTGGTATCGGATCGTTACGGCCGATTGTCTGTTCGTCTGAGATGCCTATCGAGTCTTTCCTGTACAGTTACTCTTTCTCACAAGTCCTGATAACATCTTCGGTATATTTCTGTAATGCTTCGGGGATTGCTGAGAAGATGCCTTACTTCAAAGAGTTGCCTCCAGAGAAATATGAATCTGATTTCCTGAACAGAATCATTGTCAGGCCGCCGGCAGAGATTGGTCCTCATAGCCTTGCGAATCTGTGGGGCGCTGGAGTCATGTACAGGCTCACCCATGCCGGTGAGGCATGTCCCGAGGGTTTTGGACGACTCTCCGATGTAAAGAAGATACTGTATCTCAAGTATGTTCTGGCACGTTCTGGAAGCATTGAGAACCTCCTTTTCAAGAATAGGATAACACGATTTGCAGAAATGACCCCCGTGAATGCCAGGGGAAAACGGATCCTGTTGATTGATGATGCCGCCTCGCTAGGTTGGTTAGAGGCTCTTAAGGGGTTTATCCTGGCCCCCGACTTATTCGAGGTCATTGATAGGAAGGTACTCTCATTCGCTGATTTTGACGATTCTGAACAGGACATTATCCTGAATGGAGACTTTGATCTAATCTTCCTGGATCTCCGGCTAGGAGGAAGTAAGGAAGAGGGGATAATCAATCCGGATGCTTTTTCCGGCATGGATGTCCTGCGAACTATCAAGACCGCCAACCGGGGGACTCAGGTTATCATGTTCACGGCTTCCAACAAGGCTTGGAATTACAAGTCATTGACTGATAACTCCGCTGGTGCGAATGGGTATTATATCAAGGAGTCGCCTGAATCCGGATTCAGCAACCAGTTCTCTCTTTCGAATCTCAAATCACTCAAACGTGAGATAGAGGTTTGCCTCACGAAGAGCTATCTTAAATCTTTCTTTTCATTCAAAGAGACTGTTGGAAATGAGCTCGACCTGAAGGAAGAACGGCAAATTGTCTTTATCAAAGAGTTAAAAAGCCAACTTGACATTGCATTCTCAATGGCAGAAACAGCGGCTACACCGGAGTCCTTCCAGTTCGCGTTCCTCTCTCTCTATCAGGCAATCGAGATTATCACATCCTACTTTACTAAGAATGAGGGTACTGAGGATTCTAAATTGATGCTTGTCACCGGTACGCAAAGTGTCGAGGCTAAACCCATCAAACAAGTTCAGAATGGAATACTATACGAATTCACGGAAGAGAAAGTTAACGACAGTTCACAGTGGATGCGTATAGCAGCCATTCTCATGCAGATGTGTGGTTTCGCAGATAATGGTTTGATTGATACTGTTAGACAGGTTATCAAGTTGCGGAACGACTTTATCCATAAAGATCCTCGTTTCGGAACGGGGCAGAAGATCACGCAGGATGCACTCTATCTTCATCCTGACACGCAGGATTCGAACCTGTTATTTTCAGATCCGGAGTTTTTCTCGATCTACGATTCGATGTCGACAAAGGGGATGCTTTTCAAGCTCCGCAGACATATTACCGTCAATCGCACGGCGATAACCGATAAAGAAGGCATTGAATTGACTCTTGCTTGTATTGAAAGAATCTACGAAACCATCAAACAGTTCATCTGATCACTATGCCAACCATTACATTCTATTCAACCCATCACACCCGCGTTGTCAATGGACAGATTGTATCCAATGATAATGCATATAGGCTCATTACATTGAATTATACGAACTTTGGGCGTAGGCTTGAGATCTCTATTCAACCAACATTGTCTCCAAAGATGGCGACATGTGTGAGTGACAAGAACTCGGTCTTGACCTATGTCGGTGATGATAAGGATTTCCGGTTTGAGATTGAGACAAAGCCGGACAACACGATACGGCGCGTATCTCTATTCCGGTTGGACAAGAACTTGGAACTGAGGTATTATGAATAGGTCGGAATTCGAGGAATTGAGGCGTCTTCTTGAGGAGAACGGCATCGATAGGCTCTATCATGTGACTGACGTTACTAACTGGACGTCAATCAAGGAAAACAACGGCCTGCGTTCCGTTAATTCTCTGGCGAACCGTGCCGTAGAAATACACGGAGGATGTGGGGATCATGTGTCGAGAAGTGCAGATCAGGCACGTTCGCTCGGTGATTATGTCCATCTCTCATTCTCGCCTAAGGCACCTTGGCTGGAGGCTGCTTTGGAAGCCGAATTCCTCTCTGACCCACTAGTATTGGAGATATCTCTTGACGTTCTTTTAGACGAGGATACACTTTTTGCTACTGGCAGTCCTAATGTTCAATCAACCCAAATTGGAGGTGACCTGGAGACATTTAAGAAGATTAGGATAGACCTTCTTGGGAAGGACGTGAAGACTATCAGTTCTCCTGATGAAAGAGCCGCTCTTCAATCTGAGGTGCTGGTAAAACGTTTCGTCCCACTTGACAGTGTGCTGAATAGGAACGAGATAGAAAATCATATCGCCGGTGTCCGGCTGGGAGACGCTTTCCACCGTTCGGCAATCATATTTTTGATAGATCAATCCTTATCGATGGGCCGCTCCTTCGTCCTGGGAGGGAAGAGTCGTGATTCCATCGCCGATTCGACATCAGAAATGCTGGATGACCTAATAACCAAGGTCATAGTTGCTGGTGCGAAGGACACCTCAAAGCTGAATGCGTATGATTTGGCAGTCATTGGCTACGGTGAGAGTTGCGGCGATTCGTGGGCATCTGGTATCCCTTTTAATGGATTTGTCTCTGTCGAGCAACTGTACGACTACTATATCAAGAATTGTACGTTCCCAGGCAGTGCCTTCCAGTCGACAGATGCACGAAGCGACAGCTTTAATACAGACATGGGGCCAGCCTTCATTTATATTAAGAGGATGGTACGCCAATGGATGGATAAGAATGGAAGGGAATCAATCCCGCCCACTATAGTGCATTTCACCGATGCCAATAAGATTGGTATGCAAACAAAGGGAACGATCCAGACCGCGAAAGACATTATGGCGACCGAAACAAGAAACGGTGCGGCACAGGTCTGGAATATCCAGTTCAGGCCAGAAGATAGCCATCCGGTTGTTCTTCCAACAGAAGAAGATACAGGAAGGCTGGACGCGCACGGGCATTTCCTTTTTCAAATGTCAGGGAAAATAAGGGTGGCTGATAAACCGGGAATCGCCCAGTTCCTTCCAGACTGGGCAGAAGACAGGCCAGAGACTGAAAGGAGGACTTTGCTTGTCAATCCATCCGATTTGTCTATTCTGTCTTGCCTTTGGGGTGTCTGAGACTCTATCGACCTTTCCTTATCTCGAAATCCCGGAGCAGATCCATGGTCTGTCCTTCTCCGGCAATAGCTGGTCTTCGCGATAAATCACTGAAATAATCAACTACATATGACCTGGTCAGATCCGGCCGGGTCATTAGTCTGTCAATTTCATCCCTGCTGACCGATGCCGCATCTTCGCAGAAAAGCCACGGAACGAGCTCAATCATGGCTATCGATGCGTTGACGACAACTGTTTTTTTCTTCAACTCGAACCCTTCATCCATTCCATTCTCATCTATATAATTGAGAAGTTCGCGGCAGCAGAACATAGTCAATTCCTGCTGGTATTCGTTCATGTAGAGCCAAGTCGAATTATCATTCGTCTTGATTCTAAGGTCCTCCATTATTTTTGCCTTGTATTCTTCCTTAAGATTATGATTGGAGACGCCGGACATAAAGGTTTTGTTTTTCCAAAGTTACGCTTTAATTCCGATTGAACCAAAAGACAATGCATTACGGCCGTTATGTGCGAAGGATGGCTTCGCTCAGACTCTGTATCTTTGTCGGCACAATGAGAACCCATTTCATTAGAAAACCGAATGGAAGCGTCAATCAACACTAACTATCCCGAACACTCAAGCGGTGTCCGGATACTACTCTCATCATCTTTGAATGAGGATGATACTCAGTTCGACATGGGAAAAGGCGTCTGCTCAATAATTAGGTTTGAAGATTTAAGAGCCTTGACCTTCAGTCGAGAAGGAGATGTCGTATGCAGCACTCTAATAGTTGATGGCGAGCAATACAGAGTTTGCGATCTTTCCGCCGAGCGATTCTGGTCACTCGTTTCAGGAAAATCCTTTCATATGATATGGGAGGTAAATGTTCGGAGAATTGCTCCTGCGGTTCTAAAGCAAGGTCTGTTCAGCAGCGAAAAAGAAGCAATCAATTATGTTCAGGATGCTTTCGCGTCGGGAAGGGTTGACCGCATTAGTTGGATGCTTGTTCCCAGTATCCGTGTGCATCTCATACAAGAAAGCAACGAATAGCGAAAATAGAGTTCGTTTAGATGAGCCATCTTTGCAGTGCGAAAAGAAAAGAACGCATGGCAAAGAAGAAACACATACAAGCTAACTACCGCCGTCAGAAACGGCTTGAGGCCATTATCAGAAAGACAGCCCCAGTTCGCGAAACAGCTCCTGGAACATCTTCGAACAAGATGTTCATCTTCAAGTCTGAATTAGACTACATATCCAGGTGTATACTTGATTATAAGAATATCGAAACAGGTGGCCAATTGTTCGGGTATTGGACAGAAAGCGGAATCCCGGTGGTTGTCTATGCAATAGGCCCTGGGCCCGGAGCCAACCATCAGGCTACTTTCTTCAACCAGGATGTACGCTACCTTCTCAACGTCGGAAACGAACTCAAGAGCCGCTATGGGCTTCATCATATCGGCGAATGGCATTCCCACCATCAATTAGGGCTGGCACGTCCCAGTGGCCATGATACGAGGACTATGATTACGACCATTCGCGAAAAAGGTCTCGGGAGATTCATACTCTGCATCGGTAACTGTGATGCAACGTCAACTACACTCAATGGGTTCCTCTGCGACGAGAACACATGCACGGAGAATGAATGGGATATTATTTTCTCTGAAAGCCCTATGCGTAAGGAAATTGATCGGGCGTTGAACAACATTTTAGTCCACCCCTCAACCCGGATTCCACGACACAGGGATAGGAGGCTGAACAGCGATAGAGGCGATGTACCTGTATACGCAAACGGATATTGGCTCAACGATCGATCCAACAGGCTCACTTTGAATTCCATCGTCGGATTCATCAAAGAAAAGAACTATGGGTCAGAGGTGAGAATCCAGTTAAACGGTAAAGGTGAAGTTGTCATCAGCATCGAAAGCGGGAGACACTCGGAGACCATACTATTTCCCATCGGGTTTCCTGACGAGCCGCCAATCATCCGCCACTATTCCTCGGGATTATTGATGGGGGAGACAAGCAGCAACTGGCTCCATTTCCCGGGTGACATTCTTAGTTCATTCATTCGTTTTTATGAAACAGCTTAGACAATATGGAAGTATTACGATACCAGGCAGAACTGGGACTGCTTTCTAGAAAATTCCCAGTTAACGCATTCAGGTTCTTCAATACTGCGTCGGACACAGAATGCTACCTCAGGATCGGCGCGAAGACCAACAGCGGGAATGTGTATACGCTGCACATGGATCTCGGATCCTTCCCGATGTCCCAGCCAAAGGTCTTCGTCACGAGGATGTTGAAGGATAAAAAAGGAGAAAACCTTGATCATCCCAGCGCCAGCATGCACACCCTTGGCAGTGAGAAAGGGTGGACCAGGATTTGTCATTACGGGCCGTCCTCGTGGACTCCGAATGTGTCTTTATACAAGGTCTATGTGAAATGTCGCCTCTGGCTTGAAATGTATGAGGCTCACCTGAGGACCGGAAAACCTATTGATTACTATCTTAACCATCAGTGCTAACTTAAACACTAAACGATATGACCAACGAAGAGCTTAACAGGATGTCAGAGGATGTCCGCGAAGAAGGAATCAACCAGGGAAGTTCCATGAAGGATCTTGTTTTTGATCCGATTACCGGCGACTTCCGTCAGGTCCCCCGTGGAACCCACCACGGAGAAGGCGATGTCGTCACAGAGATGACGAACAAAGGATTTGCCGCTGAGGCGGTGACTCCCATTGTTTACCTCTGGGAAGATGAGCTACTGGAGGCGGCCGAGTTGCTTACTGAGAAAAAGCATATCCCGGCTTACGTGGAAGAAGTGGACAAAGAAGGTGTCTACCACATCCGTCTCAGGGCTCAAGCTTCGAATGTCACGATGTGCCATGAGTTGTCTGGGTTCTACACAAAGGAATCCGAGTTGATGACAAGCAGCGAGATGCGGGCATACCGATTCTGTGTCTTGATTACCGACGCAGGTCCGGAAGTATGGGGTCAACTGCAGCCATCTGGAGACAAGAACTGGGAGAAAGCCGATGTCTTTCTGATCCCTTCCGAGGAGAATCTCTTCTCGAGATCAAAGGGAATCCTTGAGGTCGGAATCCTCAAAAGAAAGCGCGTGATGATTGTAGGGCTCGGGAGTTTCGGATCTCAGATTGCCATTGAGCTGGCAAAGGCCGGTGTCGGCAGTTTTGCCTTGATGGATTTTGATCGTGTGGAACTCCATAACCTGTCCCGCCATACGGCGACGGTCCATGACCTTGGACGGCTGAAGACAAACGTCATCGAGGAGGCGATTCTCGGGAAGAATCCTTATGCCAAGGTGGACAAGTACCCAGTGAATATCAACGAGAACTTGCCACTCCTTTACGACGAGGTTGGGAAGGCAGATCTTATCATCTGTGCGACTGACAATAACTCCAGCCGTTTTAATCTCTCGAAGGCGCTTGTCGAGAAAGGAAAACCCGGCATCTTCGGCCGAGCGATCACGCGCGCAGAAGGTGGTGATGTCTTCAGATACAGACCCGGTGGACCGTGCTACTGCTGCCTTGTCGGTGAAGGTGATCTTCGGGAAGAGGAGATAACCGATGTCGCATCCGCAAGACGTGACGGCCGTATCGCGGCATACGTATCGCCGGAAGATGCGGATGCGATGGTGCAGGTAGGCCTTTCCTCCGACATTGAGCCCATCTGTAACATGATGGTCAAACTCTCTCTGGTAGAGCTCTCACGAGGAGAAGAATCCGGTATTTCCTCGTTGGAAGATGAATTCGTCTACGACTATTATATGTGGGCGAACAGGCGGGAGCGTCACTTCGCCAATTGGAAGGCTTTGCCTAATGCAGGTGGATATCCAACCATTCTCAGATGGTATGGGGCAAGGATTGAGAAAGAAGCTGATTGCCCGATTTGTTCTAACTCATACTGCCTCGATAAGGACGATGACAGCACGGTCGAAGGGCTTGAGAACATTGACATAGACTTGCAGTGATGCCTTACCGTTACAATGAAACAACAGGAGAATTCGAGGATATTCCTGAGATTGACAAAAGCCAGCATCGTCCTCAACCTCCTCGAACGACATCATCAGACAGTAGGCAAGAGTCATCTTCTGACAGCGATTCAGGCGGATCTTATACAAAGATCTTATCCTTCCTTCTCAGACTCCTTTTTTATGCTCTACTAGGAGCCATATTCTCGGGTATTATAGGATAATACAGTATGGATTATTCAAAATTTACTGATAAGACACGCAGCACAGTTTCCCGGGCATTCTCTATTGCCAAGGAGAGCCGTTATTCGGAGATCACGCCATTGGTCATGCTTTCCGCAACGATTGATGAGGGAGCGGACATGGTCTCCTTTATCCTTCAGCAGATGGACATCGATGCCGGCAGTTTCCGCTTATTGATAAACGGCGCTCTTCCTCTTCCGGGATTTGAAGAGCCCCGGGGGATTCCTATGTCACGGGACTTGGAGACCGTTTTTGGGAAAGCATTAACTCTAGCTGGCCACAGCGGTAGTTCGAATGTCGCCCTGGAGCACGTCTTCTGGGCAATGTCCGCAGTCCCGGGTGAGGTCAGGGAACTGATGAGACGCATTGGTATTACTGAGGAGAAGGTTGCAGATGCAGTGCGACTTTTCCGAGAAGGGAATATTGTGAGGCCGGAAACCGAGTCGGGAGATGTTCATGAACCTAAATCACTTAGAAAATATGCACGGAATCTGACTCTCTTAGCTGAAGACGGAAAACTAGAGCCTGTTATTGGTCGTGATGAAGAGACGCGTCGAATTCTTCAGATTCTTTCCAGGAAAACCAAGAACAACCCAGTCCTTGTCGGTCCTCCCGGTACAGGGAAAACAGCAGTCGTAGAAGGATTAGCCCACAGACTTGTCCGTGGGGATGTACCAAGAAATCTGGAAGGCCTAAAACTGTACGCACTTGATATATCCGCACTAATTGCCGGTGCAAGCCATCAGGGAGAATTCGAAGCCCGAATAAAGAAAGTAATCAAGGAGGTAAAAGAAGATCCCAAGATTATTCTTTTCATAGACGAAATCCACCTGCTAATAGGAGCAGGAAGGACAGGTGGGGCGATGGACGCAGCGAACATCCTGAAGCCAGAACTAGCCCGGGGAGAAATCAAAGTAATCGGTGCGACTACCACTGACGAGTATACCAAATACATCGAGAGTGATAAGGCGTTCGAGAGAAGATTCCAGAAGGTGGTGGTCAACGAGCCGGACGAAGAAGATGCCATCACAATCATGAGAGGAATCAAACAACGTTTCGAATCCTTCCATCGCATCAAGATACTTGATGAGGCCATCGTCTCCGCAGTAAAACTGTCTCATAGGTATATCCCGGAGCGTTTTCTCCCGGACAAAGCCATAGATTTGCTTGATGAAGCTGCCTCTAGAATGAGGATCGAACGGTCCTCGGTTCCTGTGGAGTTGGACGAGCTCTCACGGACAATCCGTTCTAAAGAGATGGAAAGGGAGTCGCTCCGTCAAGATGAACAGGAGCATGACCTGACAGAACTGGACAGGGAAATCGATAACCTCAGGGAGAAAGAAAATGCGTTGAATGCAAAGTGGCGTAATGAAAGAACTCTCTATGAGGAGGTTCAACGCCTTCGTGATGAGGTCGAACAACTGAAACGGAGTTCCGAACAAGCAGAGAACGAAGGCCATTACGAGGACGCTGTCATGTCTAAGGCCAGGATTCAGGCTGTAAACGAAAGAATCGCCGCCCTGCTGAATACAACAGAGACATCCCTCCTGAAGACATCCTTGGACGACGATGAT
>JAEEGK010004828.1_pt1 | contig 32850 bp, 18 predicted proteins | sample 8958771 | NCBI WGS metagenome assembly JAEEGK01 (sample SAMN16246547, study PRJNA631951) | gut metagenome | biome: gut microbiome; feature: rumen; material: SC-attached | host: Bos | place: Iran: Karaj | collected 2018-10 | reverse complement strand
AAAAATAAAAATATTAAAAAAATCAAAATTTCAAAAAATAACATATTATCAAACATTAAAACCTATTAAATATTTTAAAAAAAAGAATATTAACGATATCTTCTAAGAACAACAGCATTTCTTCTTTTCCAATTAGCTCTTTGACTAGGTCTATTCTTATTATCTCTAACACCTTTTTTCCTAAGACCTCTATTTTTTTTACCAGCAGAAGTTAAACCTCTTTGTTCTCTTCTTTTATGAGGAGGTTTACAAATCCAATTAATTTTAGGATCTCTTCTAATAGCTTTATGTGCAGTATCAACTAAAATAACTTCAAAGAATTTATAAGTAGCATCTTGACCAACCCAATAAGAATTTAAAACTCTTAAACCATGAATTCTTTTACCTACTCTTTGTTCTGCTATAACTTTTAATGATTTTGTTGCTTTTACACCAACAACTCCTTGATATTTTGGTTTACCATTTATTATTCCTTTTGCTACTGGTTTCTTTCTTCCTCCTCTTCTTATTTTTACTCTATAAATTATAAAACCTTGTTTTGCTTTGTAACCTAATTTTCTTGCTTTTTCTGGACGTGATGGACGAGTACAACGATGAATTGCTGGAAGTTGACGATATTCCCATGTACGCATTCTTAACACAAAACGCATTAAGTCACTTTGCTTTTTTTTCCATATTTCTTCTAGGTATTTGTATGCACCCATATTTTTGAATAGATATATTTTTTTTTGTAAAATTTAAGTAATTTTTTTTTTGGAAATTAAATTATTTTTTATTTTTTTTTTTAAATAAATAATTTTATAATGAGTAATAATAAAATATAAAAATATGATATTATTATTATTATTTTATTTATTATAAAAATAAAAAAGTTTTATTTTTTTTAAAGTTGATATTTAATTTTTTCTAATTCTCTTCTTTGATTATCTCTTATTTGTTCTTCAAGATCTTTTTTATATTGTTCATATTTTTCAATCTTTTTCTTTTTTAAATTATCTTGTTCATTTAAATAATTAGAATATTCTCTATTAACTTCATTTCTATATTTTAATTTATCTTCTTTATTCTTAATTTGATCTTGTTTTTTCTTTTGAATATTATCTTCTAAACTTCTTTTCATTTCTTCTATTTTTACTAATCTATTTCTATCAGCTTCAATATATTCATTTTGTTTTATATTATTTTTATCACTATTTCTTCCACCTGATATAATTTTATTATAATATTCATCCATTTGTTTATCATGTGATTGATAAATTGCAGCAAGAATATTTTGTGCATATTGTTGATTCATTTCTCTTTCTCTTACTTTTTGTTTAATTAAATCTTTTTGTAAATCTTCTTTTCTATTCATTTCTTCATTTATTTTTAATAATTGTAAATCTTCTTTAATTCTCTCTGTTCTACTATTATTATTTCTTATCATTTTATTATTTTCTTGTTGTGCTGCTAATAAACTTTCTTTAATTTGTTGTTTTTTTTCTTTTTCTTTTCTTAAAGTTTCTAAAGTATTTCTTTCATTTTGTTTTAAAATAGAATAATTAATTTGTTCATCTTCTAATTTTTTCTTTTTTCTATTTTCTTCTTTATCTTTTATAGCTTGTTCTAAATCTGTTTGAAATTCTTTAATCTTTTTAACTTTATCAGATTGTTTTTTTTTTTGTTCTTCTTTCCATTTAATATATTCTTTATATTCTTTATTCATAAAATCATTATTTTCTTGAATTTCATTTAATTTCTTATTATGTTTTTCATTTATTTGCATTAATAAAAATTGTTTTATTTCATTATTTTTTTCTTTATTTTCATCTTTTTTTTTCTTTTCTATTTCTTTATATATTTCATTTTCTTTTTTTATCATTTCTGCTCTTGTATCATATGCAACTTTTTGTTTGTATTTATCTATTAATTCATGTGGTTTATATTCTGGTATTTCTTTTTCTTCTTTTTTTAATCTATTTTTACCTAATTTTTTCTTTTGTTGCAATTTTTTTAATTCTTCTTTTCTTTGTATTGATTTTTCTTTTAATTTTTCTAATTCTATTCTTCTTCTTTCTTTTAACATTTCTTCTTTTTTAATTGGATTTAATGTTTCTTCATCTTCATATTTATCAATAATTACTGGTTTTGGTTTTTGAAAATTTTTTGGTGGTTCAGGACAACGACTTTTTACTGTTTTTAATATTTCTGTTTCTACAATTTTAAATGCACCTTGATAATTTGTTGGACAGTTTTTTTCTATTAAAACGTTTTGGACATCATCTATTAATTCATTGTCATAATATTTTGCTATTGAAAAAATATTTTTGTATTTAGATTTTAAGGATATTGCTATTTGATATATTAATTTCTCAAAACCTGAATTTGAGTTTTGTAATGTTGTTAATAGACTTGTTTCTGAATTTTGATTCATATTTATTTTGATTTAATTTTTTAATTTATATTTGTTTTTATTAAAATATTTATTTGAAACAGATAAATATTATTATTATATAATATTCATAAAAAATTATTTTTTATTTATTTAATAATATTAAATTTATTTTTTTACTAATGAGGGAAATAAAATGTTGATTATTAAATTAAATTTTTTAAAAACCAAAAAATGATTTTAGTTTTGTATTAATAAAATAATTGATTATTTCTATTCTTTCATTTAATTGGATTATTTAAAATTTAAAAAAAATTTAAATAAAAAATTAATTTATATGTTGGTAAAAAAATATTTAACATCAAATTAAATATAAATTAACTGCTTTCTACCAAAAAATACTGAATTATAAAAAAATATAATATAAAATAAAGCATCTATAACTTTAATATATAAAAACAAATAAATATATATCAAATAAAATAAAAAAACTAAAAATAATTTTTTTTGAAAAATAAAGCAATAAAATAAAAAAAAAATCCCATTAAAAAAATATCATACTTAAAATATTTAAATCTAATTAATTTCATATACAAATTAAAAAACTCAAAAAAGCAAAAAAGAAAAATTAAAATAAAATGAACTACGTAAAGAACGATGCCAAAACAAAAACACATGATAATACAACAGAATCTGGTTATGGTGAAATGATATATATGGAACCAGGTCCAAACGCAGTAATGTCACCAGTAATAACAGAAGGTCGTCAAACATTAGGACCTCGTGGCGCTAGTCCAACAAATATAATATCAACAGTTAAAGTAGATTTAAAAGATCAATCTCCTCAAACACAAGGTGATCGTCCAATTAAAAGTTTAGTAGTAGCAATACCATCAAGAGGATCTAATGAAGAAAGTATGGAAAGATCACCTAAAATTATTAATTTTGGTGATACTAGTGGTGAATATAATATTAGAACTACTAATGTTAGAAGAAGCCCAAAAGGAGGAATTTATCAAACTTTTACAAATATTGAACAAGGGAATATTGCTATTGAACAACCTATGCAATATAGTGGATTTATTCAAAATATTGATAATATGTATCAAGTAGGTAATGATTCAAATATTATGATTGGTAGTCAAATTAGACAATCACCTCAAGGAAGTGTCAGAGAAATTTCTTATTCTATGAATCCTAGAGAAGGAAGAGATCCTATGATTAGAGGTATGAGTCCTGGTACACAAAATATTGATGAAATTAATTCTAGTGGTGATAAATCTTTTGAACCTCAAGCACAATTAAATAATTTAAAAAATGTTCTTGGTCAAAGTGTGAGAATGCCAGTTAGATATCAAAATGATATGAGTATGGGAAATATGAATATGATGAATATGAATATGATTGATTCTTTACAACCTCAAGCACAAACAGTTACAAATAGTAGAATTGTACAAAATACTAGTCCAGATGTTAAATATAATAATGCAACTTATAATAATATGACTTTGGGTGATGTTAAAAATTTAGTTAAGAGATTTACTAAAGTTTATGATCCTAAAAAAACTAAAGAAGGTACTTTAATAAATGAAAATCAAGTTATTATTCCTGGGGCAAATGATGATGTTTTCAAAGGACGTTACAGAGTTCTTCAAAGAATGAATAGATTAAGTAATATACTCCTCTCAAAGCGAGTGGAATATTCCCCAGAAAATGCAGATTATGAAACTCATTCATTTGAAGAAACTAGAAAAACATTTGATAGACATACTTTAAATAGAAGTACAATACAAAAAAAGAAATTAACAGTTAGAAGAAGTCCAGAACATAAATTTTTATATTTATCATTAGCAATGTTATCAAGTAAAGGACCTAATACAGAAGATAGAATAATTTTAAGAAGAATGAGATTTGAAAAAGGAGGTGTTGTAGATTTAGCACAAGAAAAGAGGAAAAAAGGAGAAAAAGTTGTTATTAAAAATGCAAGACAAGCTGCAAAATTAAGAGGAAAAAGTTATATTAATACTAATCCAAAATTCAGAGAAAAAGCAGCAAAATTAATTCAAGCTTGGTGGAGAGAATTAAAAGAAATTTATAATGAAAGATTAAATATGATTATTAAAATACAATCATTTTGGAGAGGAAGATGGGTTAGAAAATATATGTATGATATTTTATATTTGAGTTTTATGTATCAGAGTTTTTGTCAAATTATTCAAAAAGTTTTAGTTAGACATGTTAGACCATATGTTTTTAATATGTTAACTGCAGATCAGAGAAATACAAAAAATTTGTTAAAGAATTTAATATTGAAAAATGAACATTGGCTAACATTAAGAATTAAACCTTATTTTGATAGATGGGTTGAATATATTAAACAATATCATGTTAGAAATAGTAAAGGTAGACAATTATTTGATATTAGAAATAATTCTGAAAATAGAAAAAATTTATTAATGAAATGTTTTGATAAATGGGTTTTAATTTCTAAACTTTTAAATAATTCAAATAATGCTGATGTTGCTAAAAGAGAAAAGAATAAATATATTGGAGCAAATAAAATTATAGATGGATTAAAAAAATTAACAAAGAGAAATGCATTTAAAAATTCAAAAAGTAGAATTTTTGATTATTTATCAAAAATGGCAAAAAATAAAGCATTAAAGAATGTATTAAATAAAAAAAAATTAGAAAAAACATTATTAAAAAAATATTTTGATAGATGGAGAAGAACAGATGAAACAGGAAAAGTATCAAATTTAAAAAGAGGATTATCTGCAAAAATATTAACAAATGCAACAAATAGAATACAAAAAGAAAATTTAAAAGATGCATTTAATAAAATAGTAAGAGGAAATCCAAAACCAAAATTAATAGAAAAAATAATTGTTCAAGAAAGAATTGTAGATAAATTCAGTGATATTGATAAAAAAGTAGGAATGAATAAAGATTTTTTTAATGGATGTTTTACTTTGGAAAATGCTGTTTTAAGAATTTGTTATAAATATCCATTAGATGCTATTGATGATAAAATTAGTAGAGGAGATAATAATGAGAAATTATTGAATTTATTTAAAATTAAAGAAAAAGTTGTTGAATTTATTTTAAAGAAATATTTAAATAAATGGTTAAATAAATCTGATAAAAAAGGTGATAAACATATTCAAAATAAATTAATTGCTAAATTGATGTTTACTTATGCTAATAAATTAAAAAATAGATTACTTTTGAAGAAATTTAATCAATGGAGAAAAAATGCAATTCCATTATATAAAGAAGAAGATACTTTTAAAAAAGCAAAAAAATTAGATGATTTAACTAGAACTTTATCAAGACAATCTACTTTAACTCATGGAAAAGATTTTGTAGAAAAATTACGTTCATCAAAAACAGTTCCAAGAGTATATTCAAAAGCATTAAAAAAAATAGTAGACAATCACATAAATAAAGATACAAATAAATTAAGAAATTATTTATATAAATGGTTAAATCAAATTAGAAAATTAGAAATTTATGATTTAAAAATAAAATATTTAGAATCAATTGGAAATAGAAATGATTATAATAATAGAAGAGCAAATCTTTTTAGAGTAATTCATAATTGGTTAATGCATTTAAAAGAAAATAAAATAATAACAAAAATAAATGAAACAACATTAAAAGATAATAATAAAAATATTGGTGCTTTATTAATTAAATCATTAAAAAGAGCATTCTTAAAAAATGATAAAGAATCATTATTAAGAAATGCTCTTAGGACTTGGTTAAAAAATTCAGGAGATATTCAAAAAGTTTATAATGATTCAATTAGTGAAGCTATTAAACATCTTTTAAGGGCAAATATATTAAAAAATGGTTTAGATTTATTATATAATAATAAAGGTAAAATTAAATTAATTAAAAAGAGAAAAGATTTAACAAATTTATTAAATTATAGAAGAAGATATGATTTAATTTTATTATTACATTATGTATTAAAATGGAAAAATCAAATGTTAGCAAAAAGAGCAGCAGCAACACATAGAGCATATAGAAAAAACTTTTTAAATAATATGTTTTCAAAAAAAGATAAAGAAAGATTAATTAAAGCTATTTATAAATGGAAAGGTAATTGCAAAAGTAAATTTAATCATATTCCTGTTTTATATGGTTTAAAACAATTAATTAAAACATTATGTAAAGATGCTTTTGATAAAATTAAAAATGCTCCTTCAAAAAAACCTATTGATATTGAGACAATTAAAAAAAGTGGAATGACTGTTACTCAAGCTTTAATGGATGGTGATGTTAATTTAGCAAGAATTATTGCTTTAAGAAAAATTTTCTTAATGGATTATTTAAATAAATGGAGAAAAAATATAAAAAAAGAAATTAATAATGAGAAAGAAGAAGTTGAAAAAGAAGTTAAAAATGATAAAGTTAAAAAAATTTTAAAAGCTCCTATTTTAAAAATATCAAAAAAACCTTTAAGGAAATATTTTAATAGATGGAAGGATATTATTAGAAATTATACTAATAATGAAATTCAAAAAATGATTTATATGAAATTATTAAAGAATTTATATGATAAAATTTCAAAAGATCTATTAAGAAAAAGATTATATAAATGGAGGAATATTATAAATAAATTATATTATTATTATAAAGATGCAAAAAATGCAATGGAATTATTAAGAAAAGTTATTACTGAACCTATTTTTCAAACATTTAAAACAAAAATTAATGAAATTGAAAAAAAAGAAATTCATGAAGAAAATAAATCAAATAAATTAAGAGTTCTTTTCAATCATAGATTTGCTAATAATAAGAAAAATATTTTGAATAAATATTTAAATAGATGGAGAAAAATTTTAGATAATGATAATGAACAATTAATAAAAGCAAAACTTATATTTAATTTATTAAATAGTCAAAATAGAAAAAGTAAAGATAATTTATTAAATCGTTTAAGAGAAGTTTTATTAAAATGGAGAATAAAAATTTCACCACAAGAAAAACAATCATTAGATAAATTTAAAAGATTAAGAGAAGGATTAGAAAAATTAATTAATACTTTAAGAAAACCATTTAGTAGAAATATATTTGATAAAATAAATGAAAGAACAAAAGAAATTGGTGGAAGTAAATATTTATCAAAAATAATAACTAAAGTTGCACCAAAGGCTAAAAATAATATTTTAAGAAAATATTTTAATAGATGGAAAGAAAGATTACATGATGATATTAAAATAGCTAAAAAATATAATAAAATAATTGATAATGTTTTTACTAATCCTGAAGTATTAAATAAATTAAGAGCAATAAAACAATTACCTAATCCTTATAAAGATTTACCAAATATTTTAAAACAATTATATAATAATAAAGTTAATAAAGCTCAAAAAATTATTGATTTCTTTAGATCAATTAAACCAAAAAAAACTGATAAAATTGAAGAAAGAAATAAGAAATTGCATTTTATTGTAATGAAAAATGATTATAATTTAAGAGTAAGACATTATTTCTTTAGATGGATTCGTATTGCAAGAATGCTAAAAGCATATAATGATGCTTTAATAATTAGAAAATTCTGTAAAATAAAAGTTAGAAAAGTTACAAAGAAAAAATATAATGTTGAAGAATTTATTGATATTCTCAAATATTATATTTTACAAATGGTTTTTGATAAATTAAAAATTGGAGGAAAGAAAAAGAGAAATTCAAAAGTTTTAAAAAGAATATTTAATAAAAATGAAAAAACAAATAAAAAAAGTTTAAGAGAAGCTTTTCTTAAATGGAAAAATTTAATACCAAGTTTAAAAAAAATAGATGCAATAACAAAAATTCAAAGTGCTTTAAGAGGAATGAAATCAAGAAAAAATAAAAACACATATCATAAATCATTAGATAATTTAAAATATCTTTATTTAAAAAAAGATAATAATGGAATTGATAATTTAAGATGTTATTTAATAAAATGGCTTCTTATTACAAAAAGAATTCAAACTGATAAAAATATTAAAAAAATACAGAAATTTTTAAAAGTTAAAAAAGTTCATCATCAAGTTAAAAAAGATACTAATAAATTAAAAGACTTTTTCAGAAAATTATTAATTAAACTTATAATTAGTGGTTTTAAAGTTGTTACAAAAACAACAAAAGATAATAAAAACTTTGATGAATTACTTAAAATTTTATCTACAATATTTAAAAAAAAAGCATATGATGATTTATTGGATAAAATGCAAAATAAAAATAGAATAAAATCTTTAAATAATGTTGTTCCTAAAGTTTTTAATGCTGTTAAAAAATATTTCCTTCCATTATATTTAAAAAAATGGAAATATATTGCAATTGATAAAAGAGATGAATATGTAAAAACAATTCAAAACTTTTTAAGAAGTAAAAAAAGACAAAAAACTTTAACTATTAAAAAGACAACTTCAAAAAAGATTAATGCCAATTTAACTAAAATTGTTGAAAAATTGTCTGAAACAGATAATGATAAATTAAGAAGAATTTTAAAAATATGGTTTTCACATTCAAGAAAAAAGACATTAGAAGATATGATTAAAAAAATACAAAAATTCATGCATAAACAAAAGAAAAAGAAGCAAGAAGTTAAAAAAATAAGTGATGATAAAATAAAAAACCTCTTTATAAAATATTTAATCAACCAAATAAAAAAAACTTTAGAAGAAACTAATAAAATAACTGATAAATTAAATAATGCATTAAATAAAATAAATGGTATTGATAAAAGATATATGACAAATAATTTATTAACATTTATAAATAGAAATATGAGAAGAGATTTATTATCTAATTTAATAAATAAAAATTCAAAAAAAGGTGATAAAGATACTTTAAGAAGATATTTATTAAAATGGAAAGATAGTAAAGATACTTATATAAATTATGCTAAAAAATTACAAAAATTCTTTAGAAAAACAAAACATAAAAAAAAGAAAGAAAATATTATTAGAACAAATGATATTTTAGTTAAAATATTTAATAAACTTGAAAATAATTTAAAAGAAGTATTAAGGACTTCATTTAGAAAATGGCAATTAAGAAATCAATTAATTAAATGTAATGATTCTTCAATGGTTATTCAGGAATTTATGTTAGCAAGAATATATAAAGTTTTAAGGGATAAAATAGATAACTTCTTTATAAATCTTGCAAAAAAAGTATTTGAAAGAAAATTAAATCAATTAGCTAAATTTAGAAGACTTAAAAATGCAATTATTAAAGTTTATCTTAAGAGAGTTGTTAAGAAAAATCAAGATAATCAAAATCATCAAATCATTACTGATACATTTAGAAAAGCAATTGAATCAAAACATTTTAAAATTAAAGATATTTACTTAAGAAATGTTTTAAGAGAATGGTTAAGAAGAGCAAAAGCAATGTCAAAAAAAATAAATGATGCAGCAAATAAAATTATTGGTTTATTTAAAAGGAAAAAAGTAAAAAAAGAAGTAGATGAAAAGAAAAAAAATTTAAAGTCATTTAAAAATGTAGTTAATTTAAAAACATATACTAAAAATCCTTTAAGAATATATTTATGGAGATATGCAACAAATGTTAAAAAATTAGGTGCAATTGATAGATCAAATAAAATTAAAAAATTATTTAAAAAAGTTAAAAAAACTATTACTACACAGAAAAAACAAAGAAATGATAAAAATATTATTGATGGTGTTGATATTTTAAATAAATTTAATCCAAATAAAAAATATGCTTTTGATTTATTGAAAAAATACATTAAAATGATGTTGTTAAATTCATTACTTGATAAATTAGGTAAAAATAGAAAAAATACAATTGATGATTTCCTTAAGAAATTAAAAGAAAATGCTAAAGAAAATAAATTAAATAATTTATTAAATGTTGATGGTAATTTATGGAAAAGAATACTTAAAAAATTATTAAAGAAATGGAATGATAAAAAAGAAGAAATAATAAAAGATGAAGAAAGAAAAGCCGAAGAAAAGAAAAAAGAAGAAGAAAAAAATGAAAAGAAAAATACTAATTTAAAAACATTTTTAAGAAAAAAAGAAGATACAAATAATAATTCTTTATTAATTGCATTAAAAGTATGGCAAAGAAATGCAGCACAAAAAAAAGCAGAAAATGCAGCAGAAAAAATTAAAAAATATTTATCAAATAAATTAAAACTTTTAAAATCAAAAAATAATTGGAAAAAATTAGTAGATTTATTAAGAAAGAGAAATGCTAAAGATGATAAAGTAGATTTACTTAAAAAATTATTAATAAAAACAGCACTTGATAAAATACATAAAACATTAAGAAGAAATTCAAGAAAAAATACAATAAATGATATCGATGAAAAATCAAGAAAAATTGCAATAATAAATTCATTAGATAAAGTTTTTGATAAAGTATTTGGTATAAATAAAAACTTCCTTTTAAGACATTATTTAAATAAATGGAAAACAACAAAAAATAAAACAAATCAAAAAGAAAAATCAGCAAATAAAATACTTGAAGTATTAGATAGAATAAGTAAAGTAAATGGACTTAAATTATTAAATGCAGCTTTCTTATTAAAAAAATTACTTCATGATCTTCCATACATTCGTGCATTGGAATTTATGAATAGACTTAAGAAAAAATATGAGATGAAGAAGAAACTTAGTGCTCTTGGAGAATCTCTTGTAAAAACCAAAAAAGATCTTGATGATAAGAATAAATCAAATTTCATTAAAGCATTATATAAATTATATATTAACAGAGCTCTTGAAAAAATGATGAAAAAAATAAAAGATTTGGTAAAGTTAAATTTATCAAATTATAGTAAGAAATTCTTAAAGAATATGGATGTTGTTCGTAGAAAAAAATTAGAATATAAAGAAAAAATGCATAAAGAAGGTAGTAATAAATTAAAAGTTAAGAGACTCCAATTCACAGAAGATGGAAGATAAAAACACATCAATTTATCTTATTCCTCATTTAATTGATTGGATTAATTCAAAAATAAAAGAAAGGAAAAATAAAGCATTTAAAATAATAAGTGATGAAGATAAACTTAAAAAATTAAGAAAATATCTTTTAGATTATTTTAATAAGAAATTGAGAAAAGATAAAAGTGAATTTTTAAATAAATTAAAAACTAATCAAGAATTTCAATCAAAAACTGGTCCATTATTAAATAAATTAAATGGATTATTAAGAAAATACATGATAAAAAAATGGATGGATGATTTAAAACCAATAGCAAGAGGATATAAATTATTCTATTTAATTAAATTATCATATATGTTTAAAGGAATAGCTAAAAATCGTTTTCTAAGAGAAATAATAAGAAAATGGCGTTTTATATCATTTGTTAAAATAATGGCAAAAAAAAAATTAGAATTAATGTATAAAGATTTACATGTATCATATTTACAATTAGCAAATGAATTCTTTGATGAAGAAAGTAATATAAATGGTTTAACAATAATAAAAGAATTTGAAGAATTTAATAATGGAATTGGTGCATGGAATGGAGAAAATCCAAAAAGAATACCAGAAGCATCTTTTTGTAAGAAAGTAAATAGAAAATATGTATTTGATCCAGTACAAGTACAAAATGTAGATGGTATATATCCAGAAATACAAAAATTATATACAGAAACAAAAGAAATAAAAACTCAATTAATTACTCCTTTGAAAAGTTCACAAAAAGGTATTTCATCAAAGAAAAAAGCACATTTATATTCTTCACAAATGAATGAAGATGAAGAAAATATTCAATTAAATTTAAATAATAATTTTGGTGAAATTCAAGATGATAGATTTGGAGTTTCAATTAATTCATCACAAAGTGGAAGTAGAAGAAGTACTCATAGAAAAAAAGATGGTGATGGTGAAGATATTAAAGAAGGAAGTAGTAAAGTTGGAAGTTATAGAAAAGATAAATATTATAATAATGGAAATTTGGATGATTTAAATTCTAGTAAAAGTATAAGTAATATTGAAGAAAGAAGATTGGAATCTGATACAGAAAAAAAAGGTAGTTATAAAGTTAAACAAAGAACTGGGAGAAAATAAAATTATTTTTTAGATGTTTTTTCATTATTAATTATTTTTATTTTTATTTAATTTTATAAAAACTTAGAAATTTTAAAAAACATATAAATTATTTTTTAATGTAATAATGGAAATAATAGAATAAATTCTGGTTAAATTTTTATTAAATATTAATTTGGTTATTAAAGTTTTAATTAAATAAATATATTTATATATAGATAATATTAATTCAAAAAACAGAAAGAAATACTTTTGAATTATATAATATGAATTATTAATTAAAATTTTTAAGATTTATTTTATTATAAAATTCCTAAAAACAATTTTATTTTTAATTTTTTAATACAGTAAAAAAATGTCATTTATTGATGAATTTTCTCCTTCTATTTTCCATAAGAATGAGAAAAATAATACAGAAAACAATGATAATTTATTGAATATCAAATATATAAATAGAACAAGTTTTGCAAATGTTATAAATGATTTATGTGAAATGGGATATAGTATAAATTCAATTTCTTATTTATTAGAAAATTATAAATTTTCAAATGTTGATGAAGCAATAAATTTATTTTCAAAAAATAAATTAACAAATAAATACAATCATAAATTTTATCCTTTAAAAAGAAAATCATATTGTGGAATTTGTAAAGATACTATTGAAAATCATGATAATATAAATTATTATACTATTGATTCAAATAGCAATTATAATTTAAATACAAATAATTCTAATGAAAATTCTAATAGAATTGAAACTGAAATAAGACCATTTAAAATAACAATAAACTCATTTAATTCAAATCGTGTTCATCATAAAACTGATATTAATTATAATCATATTAAAATTTCTCCAGAAACTCAATCATTATTTGATAATCCAAATATATGTACAATATGTTATGAAAATATAATTAATAAAAATAATGTATCACATTTATGTAATCATTTCTTTTGTGATAAATGTATTAAAACTTATTTAACTAATAAAATAAAAAATGGGGATGTTTTAAATATAAAATGCCTTTTAGGAGGTTGTCAAAGAACTTATTCTAATAATGATATAAAGAAAAATGTAGATTCAAAAATATATCTTAAATATAAACAATTTAAATATCAAAAATTATTATTTTCAAATCCTAAAAAATATTATGTTCAATGTCCTTATCCAGATTGTGATGAAATAGTTGAAGTAAAGAATTTCCAAGATGAATTTATAGAATGTAAAAATAAACATTTTTTTTGTTATAAATGTAGATCATTAGATTTTCATAGAAAATTTAAATGCCAAAATGAAGATAAGAAATTATTAGATGAATTATATAATAATTATGATTCTACAAATTTTAAACAATGTCCAAGATGTAAAATATTAATTGAAAAAACTTCAGGATGTAATGAAATAAAATGTATTAATTGTGGATTTAAATTTTGTTGGCTTTGTTTAGAAGAATGTACTCCTAATCATTATAGTATTTATAATATTTCTGGATGTCCTGGTTTAAAAAATAAAGAAAATAAACAAGATAATTGTTGTTTAAATTGTCTTAGATATTTTTTTAGTTGTATATTAGCTTTTTTTTTAGTTATTTTTATTTTAATTTTTTATTTTTGTTTTGGCTGTTGTTATGAATTTAATAAATGTTATTTAAGAAAAAGGCAAGGTGAAGGTAATTGTTTTATTATAATTTTATTAATTATATTGGGAATAATTTGTCAACCTATTTTTTTAGTTTTTTATATTACCTATGGTTTATTTATCTTGTTTACAAGATACAAATGTTGTTTATGGTGTTGCATATTAAAAAAATCCAATTTTAAATAATTTTGATTATATATAATTAATTATTTAATAAAAAATAATTGATTATTATATAAATAATTTATTATATATTAAAATTATTTATCATTAAAATTATTTAATAATAATTCTTGAGTTGTTTTCTTAGTAGTAGGACTTTTTTTATTAAGTTCTTCATTATTTATATTAGGTGTATTATTATTATCATTTATATTTGCAGGCTCATTATTATTATTATTTGAATTTACATTAGGATCATTTACTGGTTTTTCATCAATAAAAGACTTTCTTCGTCCTTTTGTTGAAATTTTTATAGGTTTATGTTCAGATGATATTTTTTGTGCTGATTGAGTTTTAATATCTAATAATTTACCAATTGATTTTAATGAAGCTAAAATACCTTTTGGTATTATTGCTAACATTCTTTTTGTTTGATATATTATAGTATTTAAACTTTCTACATATCTTCTCCATACAATAATATATAATAAAGTAAATAATGATATATATACAATACACATACCTAATATTATAATTTTATTATTTTTCTGAAATTCCTTAATAACTTCATTTAAACTTTCAAATAATTCTATATAAATTGGACTAAGATAATATTCAAATACAATTGTTAGTTTTTTCATTTTTTCATTAGATAATATTGATAAAGGTGAGTATTTATCATAAAATTTTTTAAAGGTATCATTTTTTATATCATTTCTAAAAATAGAATAATTAGCAGTTCTATATGTTGTTAAATTATATGTAAAATTTAATTGTTTCCATACTATTCCATAACATTCTATTTGTGTTTTAATTAATCTTAATTCTTCAAAAAAATTTGCATGTATAATATTAAGGCCATATTTGCCCGCTCCATCTAAAAAATCATAACAAGATATTGTAACATCATCTACAAATCTCTCAAAAAATCCTTTTGTATAATCACAAATATCATTTTGATAAATATGATATCTTAAATTAGTATAATTCTTACCATAAAGATGTTGATATTTTGTTAAAAATTTTTCATTATTCATTTGTTCAATGGTATAATTAGTAATTATTTCATCAATAATTTCAGAAATACAAGTATTATTAACTATTGCATTTTGATCAAAAATATATTCTCTTATATAAGTATATATTAAAAAATGTTCCATTTCTAATCTTGATTCATGATTATATATACGAATGAAATATTTAAGATTTTTTGAAAAGTTATAAAAAAGTAAAACAATAACTAAAAAGTAAATAATAATAAAAAGAAACATAGATATTACAATTGAATTTAAAAATATCATATTTCCAGAAGTTACTCTATTTCCATCACCATCAGAAGAATGACCTTTAATATTATGAATTGTATTTTCTGCTTCATCATTCTCATCATCTTCTAAATAAGATAATAAATCATCATTATCTGTGTTTTGTAATTTTTTCACAAAATTTTCACATTTTGTTAATGAAGATATTATTAAATTACCTTTTATTTCAAAAAAAACTTCGAGATAAGAATTTTTTCTGGCATCAACATCCATAAATGCTTTATTGATAACAAAATATGTTAATATATTAACAATTGAAACAATAATAAAAATAATTAATAAAGATTTTTTCTTTGCACTAATAATAATATGTAATTGATTAGTATATGTACTTTCAGCAATTCTTGTATCAGTTAAGATTCCATTTAAAGTATTTGTTATAAAAAAATAAATATCTTTATTTAAAGGCATAATATCAGATTCACTTAATTGAGTAATTTCAAAAATACTAGTCGCAGCTTTACTTATAGTAGAAATATATGTTAAATTAAATATATTAACAGAAAAATCTGAATTTATTATATAAGTAGGTAAAATTGTACCAAAAACAGTTTGATAATTTTCTTCACTTAATTGAGCAGTTTTTTTTGTTAATTGTTCAATATAATTACTCATTCTCACATATAAAGATGTTAATGAATCAATTAAAGTACTTCTATAAAATTCTCTTGTTGAATAAAAATTATCATATTCATCAAAAGAAATTAAAACAAGTTCTCTTGCAATTGAAACTGCATGAAGTATTCCTCTATAAATTGCAAAACTATATCTAATATAAAGATATTTATCTTCATATAAATTAAAATCATTAATTAAAACAAATAAAAATATAAAACCATATCCAATAATAAATATAAAAAGAGCAATACTAAGTAATCTTAAAGTAGTTATTGAAGTCTGTGTATCTTCTTGTAAAAGTGATTTTTGAATTTGTTGAAGTAACATTTCTCTTTTTTGATTTAAGTCTTTTTCATTTTCTCCTTTTGTTTGAACTTGTTGTATTCCAGCACTTTCACCATTTTTATCATCATCATCAAAATCTCCTTTATTTGAATTTTCTATTATCATTTCAACTTTTGATTTTTTTTCAAAATTTTTTTCAATAAAACCTTTAGATTTATAATCATATATTTTAAATCTAATTTTAGAAAAATTAATTTTATAATATTCTTCATTATTTGTTTTAATATTAGAATTTTTTAATTCTTTTCTTTTTTTTTCATTTATATTTGATGTATCACTATTATCAGATTCAAAAGAACTATCTGAAAATTCAGAAAATTCTTCTCCAGAACTTTCAGTTTTATTAGATGAAGCAATTTGCATTTCTTTAATTTTTACCATTGCTTTATCTTTTAAATATTTTCTCCTATCAGTATTTTTTTCATTTGCATTAATTTGATATGATAAAATATTTGGATTAAATTTAAATCCTCCAACTTTTGGAATTTTAGGAATAAAATTTCTTTCTATTAGATTATTATTACTTGTAATACTTGGCATTGGAGATAAACAATAATTCCTATTATCATATTTCATCACACTTTTTCTTTTATTATTTACATTTTGATTATTTGTTTGAACCCTTGAACTTTTTTTTGATATTGAATTTTCATGTGACATTGCTTTATATTTTGAAACTTTTGATCCTTGTGATTGACTTTCTACACTTGAAAAATAATTATGCATTGGTGATGTTTCAAATTTAAAAGTAAAACCATCTAAACTACCATCTATTATTATTTCTGTACATGTTAAATATAATATTTTAATATCTTTCCTTTTATCTGATATAAAATCAGCATTTGAATGAAAAAAATCACCTTGTTCTTTTTTAAGCCATGTTATTTGTGTTGGATTTTTATAATTTATTTTAACAATATTTTGTTTTATTCTTAATTTTTCTTCTGGAGTTTGATCTTCATTTTCAATTACATATTTTAAAAATTCTTCATGGAATTCTTTTATATAATGTGATATATCACTTGCTCCTACAATATCAGATGCTTTTAAACCAAAAAATTTTACACAATTTGAAGTAAAACATTTTATTATAAATTGTTTATTTGTTATTATTGTATATGTATTATAATTTGAATTATTTAAATCAATAGAATTAAAATTTGTATAATATGAACTTTCTTTATTTACTTTAAGTAACCAAAAATATTCTGAATCAGTTGAAATTACACATGCTTTGAAATTAAATGGGACTAAATATTTTGATTTACTTAATGCAAATGTATCTGAATTTCTAAAATCTATTCTTTTTTTTGTATGATGACCTTTTTGATAATCTTCAATTAATTTTTTTAATAATCTATTATGTGATGAATGAAAAATATCAGGGATTAAATTTTTAATATTTTTTCCTTTTAATTCTTCTTTTGGATATCCTAATATTGAACATAAACCTAATGAGACATTTAATATTGTACCAAAATTACTTAATTTTGTATCAAAAACTAAATATAAATTTTTATCATTATTATTTAATGCATATATATCAATATTAAATGAATTAATCCAATTTAATTCATCTAAATCATCATGTTTTAATCTTTTATGTACTTTTTCTAAAGTAGCTTTTAATTCATTTGATTGTTCATAATCTGCTCTAATTTCTTTTAAGAAGTCAGAATATAATTCTAATAATTCAGGTTCATTTTCTTTTATTTCTTGTAATTTATTAAATAATTTATGTATTTCTTCAACACCTGTATTTATTTGATTTCCATAATCATTTAATACAGTCATATCTTCTTGTTCTTCCATTTGATTTTCATATAATAAACTCCAAAAATCAATATATAAAAATGATACTTTTATTATTAAATTTTTAAATTTTTGAAAATTGTTTTGAAATAATACATTAAGTCCACTTTCATCAATTTCTTCAGTAAAGTTAAAATCACCATTTTCTCCAAATTGTTTTTTATGTCTATAAATAATAAAATCTTCTTCAAGTCCTTTTTCCAATTTTTCACAAAAATTTAATTCTAAATAAGCTTTGTGAATTTTATTTAATTTATTTATTAAAAAATTAATATAAGAAATTCTTAAAGTTATATTTGTTGGATTTTTTGATATTCCAACTTGAAAAACCATTTCAATATATAATAATAAATATCCAATTGCTTCATCTTTATTATTCATACATTTAAGATATTTTTTTAATATACAATTTTCTAATGTACAAAATTCTTCCATTTTAATAACATAACCTCTTAAAGTAAATTGTGCATATCTACTATCAAAATTATCAATTAAATTATTAATTATAAAAATTCTATTTAAAAATTCAAAAGGTTTTACAAATTTTGAATGATGAATTAGTAATTTTTTTATGTTTCCATTTCTCCATTTATGAGCAATTCCAAAAATAAAAGGAATTCCAATAAAAAAAAGTATAATTCCACTTTCAAATTCTGTAATACTTTGAATTATTTTTATTAATATTAAACAAATACAACTCCATAATAAAATAGCCCTTGAAATTATTTTAGCTGCTAATAAAATAGGATTATAATCAGGATATTCTTTTATATAAATAACAAAAGAAAGAAAAGAAAAACAAGAAATAAAACAAATTAATCCCCATTGAGTTATATCTTCAAAAAACCTAAAAACTAAAATTATTATTAATTTTTTCCAAAATTCAAATTTATCAATTTTTGATGTTCTTTTAGATATTACATTATGAGTATTATAAGTAGTATCAAAAGCTGTACAAAGAAAAAAATATACATCTAATAAATAAACTCCAATGAACATTGAAACAAAAACTATATGAACATAATGTATTGAAGTCCAACATTTAAAATCAAGTGCATATACATTATATCCTTTTTCACATTGATAAATTGATATTAAGATTTCTAAAAAATCAAATATTTTTATTTACTTAGTATTGGTAAATATAGAGTTCGAGACATAAAATTCATTATAACAGAATAAATTTCAATTGCTATTTTTACTTTATTTTGACTTTTATTTGAATTAAATACAATATATGTTTTAATTATTACATTAAAAATTGTTATTAATAATGATAAATATATTAGAATAAAATACATTTTTTTATTCCCAATTATAAATTCTGTTACTGAAAAAAAATTGAAAAATGGATTCACCAAACGAAATAATTTTTCTGGTTTTTGTAAATTATTAAACTATAATTAAAATTTATTCTTACAGTTAAACTAAAAGAATATGATAAATATTGAAATAATTGAACAACAATTGAAAATAATTCAAGCCAAATTGAAGATAATGTTTGATATTTTAAAACAAGGAATTGTACTTCAAAAATAAAATCTTTAAATCTTTTATAAATAATATCAAAATAAGAAAGTTTTTCATCATTTTTGAAGTTAATATCAAAACCTTTCCCTGATTCAAACATTTAAATTAATTACAATATTTCAAATTAAATAAATAATTATATAATTTATATAAAAAAAGATAATAGTTTTAAAAAACTATTAAAAGCAAAAAAGCAAATAAAAATAAAAAAATATATATTATAATAATCCTAAAATAATAATCACATTATATTAATTTCATAAATAAAAATATTAAAAATATAAAATCAAAATTTAAAAAAAACAAAAATTCATTAATTTTTATCCAAAAATAAAAAATGGATAAAAAACCTCAGAAAATAAAATCAGTATCAGGAGCAGTAGGTTTTAGTATGCAAAAAAGTAAAGGACAGCATCTTTTAAAAAATCCAAAAATTTTAGAAGCAATAAAAAATAAATCAGGAATAAAATCAACAGATATAGTATTAGAAATTGGACCAGGAACAGGAAATTTAACAATGTTACTTTTAGCAGAATCAAAAAAAGTAATAGCAATAGAATTAGATCCAAGAATGGTGGCTCAATTATTAAAAAGAGTTTCAGTAAGTGAATATCATAATAAATTACAATTAATACAAGGTGATGTTTTAAAACAAAAATTACCTTTTTTTAATTTATGTGTTGCTAATATTCCATATCAAATTTCATCTCCAATTGTTTTTAAATTATTAAATCATAGACCATTTTTTAGATGTGCTGTTTTATTAATTCAAAGAGAATTTGCTATGAGATTAATTGCAAAACCAGGTTCTGAATTTTATTGCAGATTAAGTGTTAATGTACAATTATTAAGTAAAGTTGAACATTTAATGAAAGTTTCTAAAAATGATTTTAATCCTCCTCCTAAAGTTGAAAGTTCTGTTGTTAGAATTGAACCTAAAAATCCTTTACCTAATATTAATTTTATGGAATGGGATGGATTGTTAAGGATTTGTTTTAATAGGAAAAATAAAACTTTAGGTGCTATTTTTAAACAAAAATATATTTTAGATTTGTTATTTAATAATTTTAAAAAATTTGAAAAAATGAAAGAGAATAATAATTTTAAAGTTAATAATGAAGAGAGTATTAATCAATTTATTAAAAATGAAATGGAAGGAAATGATATTATGGAAGTTGAAAATGATATTGATGATGATGATAAAAAAGAAAAGAATGATGATGGGAAAAATAAAGAAAAAGATCCTGAAAAAGAAAAATTTAAATCTATGTTAATGGATATTTTAACTAAAGAAGATTATATTAATAAAAGAGCAATTAAAATGAGTATTGATGAATTTTTAAAATTATTAGATATTTTAAATAATAATGGAATTCATTTAAATTAAAAAAAAAAAATTAAATAAAAATTAATTTATAAAGTAAAAAAAATAAAATATATTTTTATATGATTTTTGTTAGATTTTCAAAAAATATTTCAATTATTTTATTTATTAAATAAAATTATTCATTCATAAACATCAAAATATATTTATTTCATCATTGCTAATTTTGCATCTTCTTCTCTTTCTTTTTCCTCTTCAATTAAACTAACATATTTTTTAAGACAATCATCAAAATCAAAATAATTAATTTCAATCATACTCTTACCACAAAATCTCTTAATTAAAATATTCATTTCTTTTTCATCAACATTTAATCTAAAAGTAGATAAAATAGAAGAAAATTTACTAGAAGCAATAATTCCAATATTTGCTCTATCAGCATCTTTGAAAAATGTTTTTGGAGCAACTCTATATTTTCTAACTAATAAAGCTAATTTTCTCATAGTTCTATCTAAAAATTCATTTTCTTGTTGATTTAATTTTTTTTCTGGATTTAAGAAATCTGGAATTTTATATTCTTGTGGTCTTAATAAAGGATCTTTTTCTAATTCTTTTAAAGTAAAAACTGTTTCAACTTCTTCAACTAAATCTTTATAAAAAACTTTATCTTCTTGATCAGGAACTGAATAGAAATTTTCTAAAAATTGAAATTCTTCTTCTCTTAAATTTAAATTAGCCATATCTAATGCAGTTCTAAATTTTGCTTTTGTACAAGTTCCCTTTCTTAAAGGATCAAAATCTTCAAAAAATAAATTTAATCTAATTCTATTAATTTTAACAGTATGTTTAATTTTATCCATAATATCTTTTAATTTTGAATTTAAATTAACGAAATAAGTTTGATAAGTATAAAAATTATTTGCATTACTTAAAGAAGGAACAAATTCTTTATCAGTTAATTTTTGCATAGAAGATATATTTTCATCTTTTTTATCTTTTGGATTTTCACCAAATGTTGCAGCATCATTTAAAATATTAACATAATTAATTTCATTTGAAATAGGATCACCATATTTTTTCATTAAAACATCAATATGATCATCACTGATATTAAATTTCATTCCATGCATAACATTTTTAAATTGAGGTTTAAGTACTTTACCTCTTTGAAGACGATCATGATTATAAAAAAGAGGTTTTGGTTCAATTCTATTAACTTCAAAGAATTTTTTCATAGCTTTTAAAATTTCTTGTAAAGTTGCTTGATCAGGTAAAGATAATTCATTTAATTTAAAATCTTTTTTAGTTATATCCAAAACTTGATTTATATCATCTCTTTGTTCTAAATGTTTAATAACAAAAACAATATCAATGTCATCTGCAAATTTAGTCCATAATATTTCATTTTCTCTTCCTGGAGTTTGATTTGCATATTTTTCACATAATAATTCTGCTTCTTGTCTACTTAAAAATAAATGAAGCATTGAAAGACTTTCTAAAAATTGAGTTTTAGTAATTGAACCACTTCTCAATGGATCATAATCTCTCATGAATTCACTTATACGAAGTGATCTTTGTTTTGTTATTTTTTGAATTTTTTCTATCACATCTTCTACTGTTGGATTTGCATTTTTTAATGTACGTACAATATCTACTTCAGGATAATGTACTAAACGATTTGCTGGACGATACATGTCAGTTTTTTGATCAAAGGGAAGCATTTTTTTTTATTTGGAAGTTATTAATAAAATAATATTTATATTTTATTAATTAATTTTTATTATTTATTTTATATTAAAAATTTTTATTATAATAAAAAAATATGTTATATAAATAATAATAAAAAATTAAAAAGAATATAATAAAATGGTTTCAAAGGAATTAAAAGAAAGTAATAAATTTAAAAATATGTCTCGTTTAACTGAAATGGTAATACCACAAGGACCAGCTATTTTATCATCAGGAACAAAAGAAAAATATAATAGTATGGCAATTGGTTGGGCTCAATTTGGTGTTGTATGGAGAAAACCTGTTGTTTCAGTTTATGTAAAACCTGAGAGATATACTTTTGAATTTATGGAAAAAAATAATATTTTTACTGTTTCATTTTTTGATAAAGAATATTCAAAAGTTTTTAGTATTTATGGAGGTAAATCAGGAAGAGATGTTAATAAAGAAAATGAAAGTGGGTTGCATATTAAATTTTTAGATAATGGTGGAATTACTTTTGAAGAAGCTCATGAAGTTTATGTTTGTAGAATTATTTATAAACATAAAATTTTAGTTGAAGAAGTTGATAAAAGTATTATTGAATTATATGAAAGTAATTTAGCTGGATTTAAATCTACTGATCCTCATGGAGAGTATGTTGGAGAAATTATTGGTCATTATGTTAAAGAATGAAATATTTATTTTTTTTTTTGTTATTTAATTATTTTAAAATTAAAAAAAAAATGAAATAAATGTTTTTTAAATTTTTGCTTATTGATTTATAAAAGTATATAAGTACTTTTAATAATTTTTAATAATTTTAATATATTATTATATTAAAAATTGGTTTTAAAATTTAAAAAAATATTTTTAATTTTTGTTATCTAATAATAACTTTTGTTTTTAATGGAAGAAAAATCTGGAAGAAGAATACTTTTATTAAATATAAAAGAAGAAAATGAAAAATTAAAAAATTTAGAATTAATTGAGGATAAAATTTACAAAAGCCATAAAAATCTACTTACAAACTTAGATTTAATTGATAAAACAAAGGAAAAAGTAAAAAAAAAAAATTTAATTAAAAAAATAAATAAAACTAAATTTACAGGAATATATTCAGTGGCAAAAAATAATGGTTTATTTTTGACAACACCAAATAATCCTAAATTAAAAAAACGAAATATAACAAGTATCAATAATAAATTTGAAGAAAATAAATATGATTCTTTTGTAAAAAATGCAATTGAAAAAATAAAAAAAGAGAATAAAATAAAATTAAATAATATAAATAAAGCAAGGAAAGAATTAAATAAAAATAATAATGATATTATTACTAGTTTATTTATTAAGAATCAATATTCAAGAAATCCTTCCCAAAAAGTTTTAACAAATTTATATTCAGATTTGAAAAAAATAACTTTTATAAAACAAAGTAAAAAAAATTTACATGAATCAATTAAATCATCTACTATTTTCCCTCCTATTAATTTAAAAAAATTAAACAAGCCTGTAAAAATTAGAAATATAAGTAATTTTAATTTAAGAAAAGGTAGATTTAATATATTTGAAAATCTTACTTCTTCATTATCAAACAATGATATTTTTGTGAAAAATAAAAACAGTATTAATAAAAATTAAAATTAATTAAAATATATTGGATAAATGATATATATTGACATGAAATAAAAATAATAATACAAATTATAAATCTTAATATATTTTTTCCAAAAATATAAACATAAAAAAATCTAAATTCTAAAAAAAAAAACCAATTTATTTTTAATATTAAAAAATATTTAAAAAAAAATAATGTCAATAAATAATAATGAGGAGATAGAAAAACTAAAAATATCACAAATAACAAAAGATCAAATAGAAAATAAATATAAACACGAAACCTTATCATTAAATTCTCAAGAAAACAATATAGACACATCAAACAAAGAACAAAATATAGATGATGAATCATCAACATTAATTCCAATAACAACAGACAAAGAAAACTTTGATAAAATTCCTTTAAGTATTTTAATATTTTATTCCTTACCATCATTTGGTAAAATGTCTTGTTTTGTATTATTAAATATTCATGCAATGTTATATTATGAATCAATAGGAGCTTCTTTAGTTTATATGTCATTTTTTGTTACTTTAGCAAGAGGAGTTGAAATATTATTAAAACCAATAATTGCACATTGTTCTGATGAATTAAAAACTTCAATTGGAAGAAGAAAACCTTTTATGATTGTTGGTTGTGGTTTTTATTCACTTTTTTTAATTTTATTATTTTCTCCTCCTTCTATGAAAACTGGTACTTATAATTTATCTATTTGGTTTGGTGTTTTTTATGTTTTATTTTTTGTTGCTGAAACTATTACTAATGTTCCTTATTTAGCTCTTGGTCCTGAATTATCTTCTAATTCAAAACAAAGAGAAAGATTATATTTTTTCTTTTATGTTTTTCAATATATTGGTGTACTTTTTGCTTCTGCTGCTCCTGTTGTTTTAAATAGATTTTTTGAAGATTGTGATTGTTCAATTTGTTTAAATAATCCTTTAATTTATGATATAGAAAAATGTATTAGAAATTGTAAAATTATGTGTAATGTAAAATCAAATCAAACAAGTTTATATACTTTAAGTTTATCAATTGGTGCCTTTTTTATTTTAAGTATAATATTATTGAGTTTGGAAATAACAGAAAAAAGTAATTCTTTCAATACAGATTCAATGTCATTTATACCATCATTATATCAATTAATACATAACAAACCATTTTTTACTTTAATTACTCCTTGGGTACTTGATGTAACAATAATGACAATTTTTTCAACAATGCTTCCTTTTTTCTTAAACATAATAATAAATCCTCAAAAATATTGTATACAAAACAATATTCCATTAGAAAATTTAGAATGTTCAGTAAATTATTTTCTAGGATTAACAATAAGTACCTTTTTTATATGTTGTATATGTTTTTGTGGTGTTTGGCATTATTTAGTATCACGTTTTGGAAAAAGAAAATGTTGGTTGAGTTATTCACTTTTATGTACAGTACCATTTTCATTATTTAATTTTTGTGATGTTGGTTCAAAATATTTATTAATATTTTCTGCTATTTTAACTGCTTTTCCTGCTGGTGGAGCATATTTAAATGATGTTTTATTAAGTGATACTATTGATTATGATGAATTTTTTACAGGAAAAAGAAATGAAGGAATTTTTACTGTTTGCTCAGCTTTTATTCCTAAATTTGTTTCTTTATTTGCACAAGCTATACCACTTTCTATTATGTCTATTTTAGGTTTTGTTCCTTCTGAAAATGGTTATGTTCATACACAACCTGAAGAAGTTGTTAATTTTATTAAAATTTTTTTTTCTATTATTCCTATTGGATTGTGTTTAATTTCTTTTATTTTTAAATTAACTTATCCTATTAATAATGATGGTGTTAATTTTCAAATTAAACAAGCTATTGATTTACAAAAAGATAAAATTGAATATTTAAAGTCATCAAATGTTGAATTTTATAAAATTAAGGATCCAGTTTATAAAAGATCTCATTATAATATTATACTTAATAATGAAGCTCAAAGAGAAACTAAAGATTTATTTGATCATTTTGGAAAAATTAATGATTGGTTATCAATATATAATGGAGATTTAGTTTATTTACAAAATAAAATTAAAGCCACTAATTTAATTTCTTTTGTTATTTTAATTGCTTCTATTATTACTGTTCTTTATTCTTTTGATTTTTTAAGTGATCAGAAATATTCATTTATTCCTATTACTGCAGTTTTTGTTATAGCTGTTTGCTTAATTTGTATTGCCTTATATACTATTAAAAGTAAAATTTTAGGAAAGGCAATTGAAGGTAAAATTAATATAGATAAAAACTTTTTGAAATTATTAATTTATGTTGGAATGAAAAATTCAAATCATTCTTCATTCAAAAAATCTAAAAATAATAAAAACCAATAAATATTAAATATTAATTTAATTAAAATTATAATACATTTGTTTAAAATTTATTAAAATAAAGCTCATTTTAAATATATTATAACAATTTTTTTATTACATACTACTTTCTTGTTTGCTAATATCAAGGAAAGCTAAAACTAAAAAGGCTGTTTCAATAATAGAAATAGCAACACCTACAATATTTAAAATTTCTTCAATTCTCAAAACATAAGATTGTAATGCCCAAAAATAAGGATAAACAAAAAGAGCAACAATAGGAAAAGACATAATAATAGTTGTAGAAGATTCAGTTCTATTACCAAAATTTCCATTATGAAATCTTAAAACTTGATGTAAAAAATAGGCAATTAAACCAAAAATATCAATTCCATAAGCACCATATCCATATAAAAAAGGAGGAAAACTTTTAACACAAATAAAACAAATCATTTCTAAAATAAAATATACAAAAGAATAAATTGTATGAATTACTAAAAGAATTTGGAAAAAATAATTTGAATTAGGTTTCATAAATTCAACTTGTAAAAATTCTTCTTTATTTTCATCTTGATCATTTGGATTATTTGGATTATCATTTTGTATATTTTGATTTTGATTTATTGGTTCAATTCTTTGAGGAATTGGTCTTATTTGTTGATTATTATTACTTACTGGAGGAAGTGAATTGTTAATTATATCATTATTTGAATTATTTGGATTTACTGGAGGTAATGGATTATCTGATTCTATCATTTATTTTTTTTTTAAAATTATAATTTATTTTTCTTTTGTAATTTTATTTAAAAGAATAATTTTTTAATAAAAATTTTTTTATTTTTAATTTGATTTTAACAATTAAATTTAAAATTTTATGATTAATAATCAGATATATATTTTTTCTTATCTTTGTAAATATTACCTTTAGTGAAAGTTGTTTTTTCTTCTTTATTTCCATTTGGATAATATTTAATTTCTTGAAATCCTTCAATAAAATTTCCAGTAGATTGATTAATATATCTTCGATGATTCTTATGGGTGATTATTTCAGATTCTTTCCCGCAACCACTATAACAACAACAATGTTCACAAAATACAACTTTGAATTCACATATATTACCCATGAAATATTTTTTATTTAATAATAATTTAGTTGATTAATAATAATTCTATATGTTCATTTTAAATATAAAAAAAAGGGATAAAATAATAAAGACAATAATGAATAAAAATATTAATTTACATTTATATAAAATCTTAAAATAGATTAAAAAAATTTGATGATTTTATTTATATTATAAGTTAAAATAGCTATTAAACAGGAAAAAAATTATAATTAAAAATTAATGTTATTAATAATATTAGAAACATCAACTTCTTTAACAATTAATTTTTGTATATTATCAAAATTCATTTGAAATGAAGCAGCATTTTGATGACCACCTCCTCCATAATCCAAAACAATTTTGGTTACATCATATGAACCATTTTCACTAACTCTAAAAGAAACTTTATATAAATTATTTATATAAGGATAAACTATAATTCCAATTGGTAAAAAACCTAATTGTTTTGAGATTTTTGCTAAAAGAGGACCTGTGAAATTCCTTAATTGTTGATTTTGTGTAATTAATCCTAAACATTTTTGATTTTCTTCTTTAAATTGAAATAAATATATTTTATTATTTAATATTTCATTTTTAGAATTTTTTTTCATTTTCTTTAAATATTTTTCACCATTTCTCATTGTAAATTTGATATCTAAACACAAAAATTTATTCATTTTATTTATATGATTAGTTGAAAAATCAGAAATTATATTAAGAGGATGTAATTCATGACATAAACCACTTTTAAATTCTTCAGTTCTATTTAATATATTTTTTCCTGTGTCACTATCTTCAATATATAAATTTAATTGATATAAATTATCTGAAAATATTTCATTTATTTTATTTATGTCTTTATTTTGTTTGTTTAATGCTTTATTTTTATAATAATTAAATGTTAAACCACAACCACTTTTATTATTTTGTTGATCAAAAAATATTTTTGTTTTCTTCCTATTTTTAATTTTTTCTTTATAATTATTGTTATATCTATCTATCCAACTTTCATGATGATCAAATAAAATTATTGAAATATCATCATTTTTAGTATCAAGTAAAAAATTAATATCTTCATCTTTTAATTCTAAATCAATAATTATTATTTTATTATATTTATGATTTAAATTTTTAAATTTAAATTCAAAATTTTTTAAAGGTAATAAAGTGATATTATATTTTGATGAGGAAAAATTCTTATAATAAATATATGTATTAATAGCTCCTAAAGCACCATCATAACAAGGAAAATGATAAATAATTTGTAATTCTTTAATTAAATTTTCCATTAAATATAATAAAAAATTTTTAATAAATTAACATTATTTTTTTAATTTATTATATAAAAATATTTAAATTTATAATTAAGAGTATGCGATTTTTATTTGAAAACTATCACCAAATTGTGCATAGTTTCTATGAAATAAACTCAAATTTACTACATTTATTCCTTCATTTAACAAATCTTTATTTCTTAAATATAATTTAAACATTATATCAATAGTTTGACCTGTTTCAATTTTGTTCGCATTATTAATATATTCATTATCTTGAGTTTTGAAGGGACTTTTTCTATCTATTATTGATAAACATGTATGGTCTGGAATGGGTATATTACCTTTATTTTCAATTTTTATTTTAATAATATAATATTCTTCAATTTTGTTTCTATTAATTTCAGGAATATTTAAATTTATAATGTTTAAATTAATATTATGTAATAAAGATAAATACTCATTTTTAGAAAATATTGAGGATGGATTAGATAAACTCTTTGTTTTTTCTAAATTTTCAATTTCTTCGTTAAATTTTTTTACCCTTTCATTTACTATTTTTTTGTAATCTTCTAATGATTGTTCATTTTTATAAATATTTTCTTTACATTTATTAATTATTTTTTGATATTTTTTTATTCTATCTTTTATAGTAATAATTTCTTCATTTACTTTTTTTATTTGTTTTTTCACATTAAATAAATCCTTATTAGAAATATAAATAACGGGAGTATTAATTTCTATTAATATATTATCTTTATACACATATTGATCATTAATTTCTATTATTATATCATTTAATTTAATATAAAATAAAATATTCTCTTCATTAATAATACCAAATTTTTGAAAACAATCTTGTTTGAATATATTAAAATCATTTTTTTTGTTGAATGAGTGAGCTTGGTTATTATAAAAAACTTTAATTTTCATATCTTCTGTGTCTTCCATTTCTTTTATTTTAATTTTAAAAATTATATTAAAAATATTTATTTTAATATTATTAAAATATATAGATAAGATTAAAAGTATGATTATTAGATTCAAAATATTACTTTTTTGATTAATATTTAAAAATAATAAAATTTAATAAATCCTATTTTTTAAAATTTAATTAATTATAAATTTTGATTTTTTAATAATTTAAATAATTATTAAATATGGATTTTTAACATTCAATTAAGATTGTGTTTATTGATAAAATTAAAAATAATATTATTAATAATTAATATAAATATCTATTAACTTTGATACTAAATACATATTTTATCAGTTAATAAAATAGTATAATAATTGAATAAAAATCTTTATATAAAACTAATAAGGCGCAATTAATATATATTCAATAAAAATCCAAAAAAATAAATTCATTAAATGCTTTATAAATATAAATTTTAATCCCTTAAAAATCAATAAAATAAAAAATCCAAAGAAAAACCCCAAACAAAAAAAAAAGAAGAAAAAAAAAAAAGAAAAAAAAAATTTTTTAAAAAGTAAAAAAAACGCATTTTTAATTTTTTAAAAACCATAGTAAAAAAAAAATAAACAATTATTTAAAGTTGTCCACAATCAGCAATTAAAACTTGAGTTTTAGGTTTTCCAGACTGACTACCACAACTTTCAATTTTTTTAACAAGATCTAAACCTTCAACAACTTCACCAAAAACAACATGATGACCATTTAACCAATCAGTTAAGACAGTAGTAATAAAGAATTGACTACCATTTGTATTTGGACCAGCATTTGCCATTGCAAGTAATCCAACTTTATCAAATTTCATTTTGAAATTTTCATCTTCAAATTTATTTCCATAAATACTTTTTCCACCAGTACCATTATGATTTGTAAAGTCACCTCCTTGTAACATAAAGTTTGGAATGATTCTATGAAATCCACAACCTTTGTATGTTAATCCTTTTCCTTTTTCTCCTGTACATAAACAACGGAAGTTTTCACATGTTTTTGGTGTTATGTCACTGTATAATGAAAATACTATACGACCTGCTGGTTTACCACCTATTGTTATGTCGAAAAAACATTTTGGACGATCTTGCATTTTTTTTTTTATATATTTTTTTTGATTTTTAAATCCCTTTATATATATTTTTTTGGAGGGTTTTTTATTTTTTTTTTTAATTTTTTATATTTTTTTTTGGGGATGTTTTTTGTTTTTTTTTTTTCATTTTGGTTTTTTAATTTTTTTTTATTATTATTTATTTATTTTTATAAATATTATTAAAAATAATATTTATTTTTATTTATAAGGAATAATATGCTTTATTTAATTATTGATTATATTCAAGATAAAATATTCTAATTCATAAATTATAAATTGATGAAAAATATTGTGTTATTAATTATTGTAAATTATAAAATTTATATATTATAAAAATGATACATTATAATTTTTATTTTAAAAATATTTAAATAATTTTTAATACTTTTGTTTGATAAATTAATGTCTTTACAAACATCTTATCAAAGAAATAGTAATTCTGTATTTGATTTTACAAAAATAAAAAGGAGTACATTACTATATAATTAATAAATAGAAAGTGTTAATATGGATACATATTTAAATAAAAGTAATTTATCAAATAAATCAAATTTAAAAAAATTTACAAAGAAATCATTTACTGATACATCAAATGGTAAAATACAAAATTCAATTGAGATAAAACAAAGTATATTATTAAATCATTATCCAGAGTTATCAAAAATTTTTGGTCAAATGACATCAAATGAAATAAAAGTTCTATATAAAAAATTTGGAAATATAATTTTATATATAGATGTATTTTCATTTGTTGCAGATTTAATAGTGGTAACATGGCTTTATTTTAATCATTTTGATTATAATAAAAATGGATATAAACTAATAAAAAAAGATAATATAATAAGAATAATATGTTTAATATTATCATTAGGAGTTATAATTGCATTATGTATAAGATATAGAATATATGTTCAATATCAAAATGTAAAATATATGCTTAGTTTAAAAGCTACAATTCCAAATCAAAAAATATCTTTTTTAAAATTGAGTTTAGAATCAATCTGTCATGTAATTCAACCATATCCTTATTTAGCATGTAATTTTGAAATGAATAGTTTAGGTGTTAATGTAACTTATTCTTTAGATATGATACTTTTTACATTATCAATTTTTAGATTATATGTTATTTTCAAAGTTTTTAAAGTTTATAATACATATACTAATAGTAGAGGACAGAAAATAAATAGTTTTTTTGGTAATACTAATCAATGGATGTTTTTATATAGAACTAATTTAAAAGCAAATGGTTTTAAAACTTTAGCTTTAATATTTTTAATAATTGTTTTAGCAGGTTCATATACTTTTAAAATATTTGAGAATTATCAACAAGATGAAGAAACATCTGATTTTGGAAATTTTTTTAATTGTTTATGGTTTATTGCTCAATCAAATGCAAATTTAGGTTTTGGAGATTATGTTCCAGTTACATTAGTAGGTAGAATAATTGCTGGAATTGTTTGTATGAGTGGAGTATTTTTAAAAAGTCTTTTTACAGTATCAATGTTAATGTTTATTTTAATTGTAGATAAAAATGAAAAAAAAGCTTTTGCAGAAATAAATTTATTATATAAAAAAGAACAATTAAACAATGGTTATA
>JAEEGK010004827.1_pt1 | contig 32851 bp, 33 predicted proteins | sample 8958771 | NCBI WGS metagenome assembly JAEEGK01 (sample SAMN16246547, study PRJNA631951) | gut metagenome | biome: gut microbiome; feature: rumen; material: SC-attached | host: Bos | place: Iran: Karaj | collected 2018-10 | reverse complement strand
CAAGTTCGACGTGGTGGCCTGGCTCTGCGGGGGTCAAACCTCCACTCTCAGCCGGGTGATCTTCACCCTGGTGGGGCTGGCGGGCGTCTGGTGCATCACCATGCTCTTCCGAAACAGGGAAGAGGAACGGGACGCGACTTAAGGCAGCGCCGCACCGGAATCGTGCGGCGTCGCCTTGATCCGAAAGCAGAGAAAAAAGCGCTTTTGGCAAAATGTCAAAAGCGCTTTTGTGTGCTCGCAGTTTCGGACTGGAGGGTTACGGAACCTAAGAGGAAAGAAAAACCTTTCACAGTCCCCGCTCCGTTTTCACGCGGCGATGTTCACCGGAGTCGTGAGGGGAATGAAGGTGCCATCTGCAATGATGAAGATCCGAATCAACACCCCGCTCCCGCCGGAGACAGTCAGTAGGTTTTCGTCCCCAGGGACCAGCTTCAGGGCCGTAACGCTTAGGAGACGCCCATCTGCACCATACCGAACGGCGTAAGCGCTGGCTGCCGTTCCGCTCTTACAGAAGACGGAGGCCTCATAGGTTGTCGTTTCCCCCGCAGTTTTGCGGACGATGCTGAAGACCTCCGCCTTTACTTCGCCCAAGGGGCTTTTGCCGTAATGAAAGTCTGCGGAGGTAAGGAAACCGTTGCTATCTCCAATCGTGATATTGGCCCAGTCGGCTGCGCTGCCGGAGTAGTAGACATCGTTCAGCCTTTCACAGTCGTAAAACGCTTTTTCTCCGATAGACGTCACGCTACGGGGAATGTAGATTGCCTGCAGATTCGTACAGCCTTCGAAGGCATAGCTGCTGAGGGATGTGGCACCGTTGGAAATATAAACGGTCTTCAGACCGGTGCAGCTCCTGAACACGCTCTCGACAGCCCCCGTGCATCCGGGGATAGTGACACTTTCCAACGAGCTGCAGCTTGAGAAGGATTCGAAGCCAAGCCCAGTGAGGCCGTCGGGAAGGAGAATATGAGAAAGCGAAGTACAGCCGTAAAAGGCACGGTTATCGATGATGCGCAGCCCTGCGGGTAATACGACGGATTCCAGAGCGGTGCAGCCGAAAAAGGTCGCAGCTCCGATTTCGGTTACCTTGGAGGGGACAGTAAAGCTTTCCAGCAATGTACAGTATTCGAAGGCACAGCCGCCAATGGAGGTTACGCTGTCAGGGAAAACGATGCCGGTAAGACTGCTGCAGCCGGAAAAAGCGTAGCTTCCCACAGAAGTGACACCGTTGGCAATGGTGACGCGGATAAGACTGCTGCAGCCACCGAAGGCTGAACTGCCGATGGTCCTGACGCTGCCGGGAATGATTACGCTGGTAAGCCCCGTGTAGCCGTAAAACGCTCCGTCGCTGATTGAGCTTATGCCATTGGGAATCACCATATCCGTAACTCTTGCACCGGATAAGTACAGGTTTTGTGCAAAATTGAGGGGAGTCGAATCGATTCCTACAAAGCGAATGTTACACCAGGCGGCAAGGTCGTTGATGCGCACACTTGTGAGGCTGCTGCAATCTTTGAAAGCATAGCTGCCGATGGAGGCAACGCTGCTGCCTACTGTGATGTCGGTAAGGCCGCTGCACCGACTGAAAGCATAGTCTCCGATACCGGTCACGGAATCGCTGAGGATGATATCGGTCAATCCGGTGCAATTCGAAAATGCATAATTGGCGATCCGCCCTCCGGTGACGGTGACACTTCGCAGAGAATTGGGGAGGTAGTATGTGCCGCTACTCTGCGAACCGCTCTGGCTGACGGAATAAGAACTACTATATTTGGTAGTGCCAAAGTACGGACCAATGATATCGCTGACAGCAGGAAGCACAAGGGATTCCAGCGAACTGCAGCCGGAGAAGATCCCTTTTCCGAGAGATGTGACGGTTTCGGGCACAACAATGCGCTTCAGGTTAGAGTTATTTTTCAGGAAAACGTTCAAATAGCGCTCCACCCAGGGTATCTCCAGTTTGCAGTTACTGCCGATTTCACCCAGGCTGTCAAGAGCGGTGCATCCCGCGATGATCTGGTCTCCGATGGTTTCCAATGTGTTTGGGATTTGCAAGTGTTCCAAAGCGGCGCATCCGAAAAATGCCTTGTCGCCCAGCTTTATAAGGCTGGCGGGTAGGGTTACGCTCGTCAGACTGTTGGCGCCGGAAAAGGCGTTGGCTGGTATTGTCTTTTTCCAAGAGAACTCAATGTCATAATCACCGCTGCCGGGTCCGGCAGTCTTCAGCAGGGGGCAGTCCAGAAACACGTCTTCACCCATCACCGTTACGTTTGCACCTAGGTATATATGCTCCAGGCCGGTACACAGACGGAAAGCTCTGCTGCCCACGGAAGTAAGCCCATCCGGCAGAGAAACAGCTTTCAGCGCGATGCCGAAGGTAGCCCAAGGCGCAGCGGAAGCATAATCCGTCATGGCGCCGTTGCCGCTAATCGTCAGTAGCCCGGTATCTAGATCAAAGACGTAACTGAGGCTGTCACCGCAGATGCCGGAACTGAGATCGCCGAAAAACAACTGATCCTCCGTCAGGCCGCAGTTTGTTCCTCCGACGGAAGTCCAGGTTGTCTCATTACCGAGAAAATGAGCCCATGCAATTTCGGGGCATCCGGAGAATGCATTGCTTCCGATGGAGGAAATGCTGCCGGGGATGGTGATGCTGGTGAGGCCGGTGCAGCCGTTGAATGCATAACTCCCGATAGCAGTAACGCCATCGGCGAGGGTAATATCTGTCAGTATGCTCAAGTTCTGGAATGCATAGGTTCCAATCTCACCCCCGGTGACTGTTATGCTATGCAGCGAGGCTGGAATAGAGTAGGTTGTATTGTTTTGCTTGAAATAAGTAGCACCGGAATATGTAGATGTACCAAAATAGGAACCGATGGGGCTGTCGATAAAGGGAAGTGTGAGGGATTCCAGCGAACCGCAGCGTGAAAAGGCACAGCTTCCGATGTCGGCTACGCTATCCGGGACGGTGATTATTCTAAGGCCAGAGCAATTATTAAAAGCATAGCTTCCTATGTTGGTGATGCTCTCCGGGATGTCGATGCCGGAGAGACCAGTACAGCCGGAAAAGGCATACCTTCCGATGGAGGTAACGCCGTCAGGTATGACTACTTCCGTAAGATCAGTACAGCCGGAAAAGGCATAGCCTTCGATGGAGGTAACGCCGTCAGGTATGACTACTTCCGTAAGATCAGTACAGCCGGAAAAGACATGGCCCTTGACGACGGTAAGGCCGGATGGGAATACAAGCTGCCTGAGTCTCTCACCGTTTATATAAAGATGGTGCGCATAGAGCAGAGGATTTGTATTGTCACTGCCGAAACTAATCCCGCACCAGGCTGCCAAATCGTGGATATAGACCCCTGTAAGGGTGGTGCAGCCTGAGAAGGCAAAGCCTCCGATGGAGGTGACGCATTCTGGAACTGCGATTTCTGTGAGACCGGTACAGTTTTGAAAGGCATAGCTTCCGATAGAGGCGACGCTGTTCCCAATGGTGATATCCGTCAGAAAAGTGCAGTTTTGAAATGCATAGGAGCCAATTGAGGTTCCCGTGACCGTGATGCTGCGGAGAGTTGAGGGCAAAAAATAGGGGGTGCCAGATTGTAAGATATAGGTCAATCCGTTGTATTCAGAGGTGCTGAAATAGACACCGATGGGGCCGCTTACCACGGGAAGCGAGAGAGATTCCAAAGAACTGCAGCGGTCAAAGGCGTAACTTCCGATAGAGGATACGCTGTCGGGAATAGTGATGTCTGTGAGGCCGGCGCAGTTTTGAAAGGCATAGCTTCCGATAGAAGCAACGCTGTTTCCAATAGTGATGTCCATCAGAAAAGTGCAGTTTTGAAAGGCATATTTCGGGAATGAACCGCCGTTGACCGAAACGCTGCGCAACGAGGCTGGGATATGGTAGGTCGTGCCGTTTTGCGTGACCGCTATCGAGCCGCTGTATTCGGAGTCATCGAAATAACGACCGATGGGGTAGTTGATAAAGGGAATCGTAAGGGATTCCAGCGAACTGCATCCAGATAAGATGTAAATTCCCATAGAAGTGACGCTGTCAGAGATGGTAACGCTGGTGATACCGGTACAGCCTGAAAAGACAAAGGCTCCGATAGAGGTAACACTGCCGGGAATGGTGACCGCGGTGAGGCCGGTGCAGCCGTTGAATGCATAACTCCCGATAGAGGTAACACTGCCGGGAATGGTGACGTTGGTGAGGCAGGAGCCGCCGTCGAAGGCATTGTTGCCGAGGGAAGTGATGCCATCAGGGATGACCAGTTCCGTCAGCAATTCCCCATGCAGATAGAGATTGTGCCCACAGACCAGGGGATTTGCGTTGATCCCTCCAGTGGGACTTCCGTTGTTGATTCCAAACTGGATCTCGCACCAGGCGGTCAAATCGTCGATATAAACTCCGGTTAGACTAGTGCAGTCAGCGAAGGCATAGAAGCCGATGGAGTTGACGCTGTTGGGGATGGTGACGCTGGTGAGCCCGGTGCAGCCGTAGAACGCGTATTGGCTGATGGATGTGATGCCTTCTTCTATGGTCACTGTGGTGATTGCGTTTCCCCAGGGACCCGGGCCCGGGTAATCTATGGATGGCATGTCTCCCGTACCGCAGATGGTCAGGTTCCCCTCGTCATCCACCTCCCATGTAAGCTCCTCTCCAAAATTGCCGGAATTAGCCGCATTTGCCCGCGTGAGAGGAAACAGAAATACCAGCATTGCCATGAAAAATAGAATTGTCAGTGCTTTGACTGAAGCTTTCATTGGACCGTGTACCTCCGCATTACAAGACTCACCTCAGTGATAGATTAAATATAAAGTAGCGGTGTCGGCTTGTCAAGGATACTGAGATAAGGCGACCACAGAAGCGGCTGAGGCGGATGCTCTCCCTGGTTGCCTGGGGAAGGCAGGAACGTATAGGAGAACGTTGGCAAATTAGGGCAGCTTGTCCAGCTCGCTTTCGCCGTAGACCGGGATGCCCGCAGCCCGCAAAGCTTTGGCGGCGCTGCCCTCGCCGGGCTTCAAGGTGCCGGTGAAGCTGCCGTCGTAGATTTCCCGGCTGCTGCAGGCTGGGCTGCGCTCCTTGAGGACAGCCGCACCGCAGCCCAGGGTCCGGGCCAGGTTCACGGCCTCCTCGCCGCCGCGAAGGTACTGCGCCGTCACGTCCTCGCCCGCCCGGTTCGCGATCCTGTCCCCCTGCCATTCCGCGGGACTGCGGGGCGTGGGCAGTCCCCCCAGCTGCTCCGGGCAGCAGGGGACGAGGGAATGCTTTTCCCCCAGGGCCAGCACCGCGGCATTGGGCTTCGGCTGCCCGTCGTAGCGGCAGCGGAGCCCCAGCAGACAGGCACTCACCAGAATGGTCATGCTTCCGCCTCCCGCAGCTCTTCCGGGCGTAGGGCGGCGTAACCCGGCAGCCAGCTGTCAACGACGGCCTCCTTGGCGGCGTGTCCCAGCTTTTTCAGCTGATATTCCAGGCGGCTGGCCGCCGCCCGGTCCGGCGCGCGCCAGGCTCCGGCGTAGCCCGTCGGCGGGTGGGCGCGGGTATACTTCGCCCCGTTTTTGCCGCCCTCCCGGTGTTCCCGGTATCTTCGCCGGAGGTCCGTGGTGATGCCCGCATACAGGCTGCCGTCCATGCAGCGCAGCAAATATACGTAATACATGGAAAACTATCCCTCCCTTTTGCCCGGATGACAAACCCTCCGGGATGTGGTATACTCCGTCCGAAGGTGATAAAATGAAAGTCATGGCATTGGATTACGGGGACGCCCGCACCGGGGTCGCCATTTCGGACAGCCTGGGCCTCCTGGCGGGGGAGACGGCGGTGCTGCCCTCCTGGAACCATCAAAAGCTCCTGGAGGACGTGGCGGAGCTGGCGAAGGCCAGGGGCATCGAGACCGTCGTGCTGGGCCTGCCCCGGAATATGGACGGCAGCGAAGGCCCGCGGGCGGAAAAGAGCCGCGCCTTTGCCTCCGAGCTGGAGGAAAGGGGGCTGAAGGTGGTCTTCGTGGACGAGCGCCGCACCACCCTGGAGGCCCACGGCATCCTCTCCGAGGCGGGGAAGAAGGGGAAAAAGAAGCGTCAGCGGATCGACGCCGTGGCCGCTACCCTCATCTTGGAAACTTACCTCAACGGACTGCGCAATTAGCTGCGCGGTCCGTTTTGCTTCATCCTGTCTACAACCTCGGCCAGGTTCGGCATGGCGGGGATGGCCCCCCGCTTCTCCACGCAGAGGGAGGCGGCGGCGCAGGCAAAGGGCAGGGCGTCCGGCCTTCCGCGCAGCCGGGCATAGAGCCAGGCGGCCCAGAAGCAGTCCCCGGCCCCGGTGGTGTCCTCCGCCTGTACTCGGAAGGCAGGGCAGAACCCGTCCAGCCAGGCGCCCTCCGCCCCCAGGGTCACCGCCACGGTCTCCACCCCCCAGCGGCTTTTGATCGCCTCGGCAGCCCGTTCCGGTTGGGAAAAGCCCGTCAGCAGCGCCGCCTCCTCCTGGGAGACCTTCAGCAGCTGCACCCTGGGCAGCAGGGCGTCGCAGGCGTGGAGGAAGGCCTTTTCGCTGTCCCACAGGGGCGCGCGGTAGTTCACGTCGCAGGACACGGTCACCCCTGCCGCCTCGGCCAGGGACAGGGCCCATGCGGTGGCGCTGCGGGCCGGTTCCTCCGTCATGGAGAGGGTGCCCAGATGCAGCACCTTCGCCCTTTGTATGAGCGCCGCCGGGATCTCCTCCGGCTTCAGCCGGGTGTCCCCGCAGCCGCGGCGGACGAAGGAGAAATCCCGCTCCCCGTCCGTCCCCAGCTCCACGAAGGCCAGGGAGGTGCTCGTCCCCGGATCCAGCACCAGGGCGGAAGCGTCCACCCCCTCCGCTTCCAGGGTCCGGCGGAGGAAGCGCCCGTGGAGGTCGTCCCCCACCTTGCCGATGAAGGCGGCGCTAAGGCCCAGCCGGGCCGCCGCTGCCGCCACGTTGGCGGGGGCGCCGCCGGGATTGCGTTCGTAGCGCAGGTTGCCGGCCTCCGAAAGGCCGCAGGGGGTAAAGTCGATGAGCAGCTCGCCCAGAGCTACCAGTTCCGCGGACATGAAGTTCACCTCAGTTTTCTTTGTGTGTTTCCAGCACCTGTCCCAGGCAGTCGGCAAAGAGCGCTGCCGCCTGCTTCGCCTCCGCCAGGGTGTTGGCGTCCGTCCCCACCTCCAGCAGCAGGGCGCCGGGGGAGAGGTGCTGGTTGTAGCGGGCGGGGGAGAGGTAAAGAGGCCGCGCCAGCCCCGGATAGTCCAGTTCCATCCGGTTTTGCAGCTCCAGCCCCAGCTTCAGGTTTTCCCGCCAGCTGGGATGATACAGCCCGTTTTCCCCCGTGGTGAGCAGCAGCATGACCTGGGCGCTGCGCCTTCCGTCGGGCAGCAGGTATTCCGTCCGCCGCCCGCCCAGGGAATCCCGGTGCAGGTCGATGACCACCCGGATGCCCGGATTCTCTTCCAAAAGCTGCCGTACCGCCGCCCCGGAGCGGTCATAGGCCCCGTTGTAGGCGGGGTAGTCGTACAGCGCCCGGTCGTGGAGCACCTCAAAGCCCATTTCCTCCAGGGCCGATGCCAGGCAGTCCCCCACGGCGATGACGCTCCGGCTGTCCTCCAGGGTGCGGAATTCCCCGCTGGCCTCGTAGCTGTCTTCCCCCTGGGGGGTGTAGGCTTCGCAGCTGTGGGTATGGAAGATGAGCACCTGGGGCCCTTCCGCGGGGATGGAATAGCTCCACCCCTCCCGCAGCAGGCCCAGCTGGTCCACCGCGAGGCTACTGGCGCTGCGCAGGTCCCCCTGGGACAGGGCTTCGAGGATCTCCCGCCCCTCCGCGGAAATCACCTCCGGCGCCGGGTCCGGCGCGGGCGCCGGGGGCAGATAGTCCGCGCTTTCCCCCGGCCAGAGGGAGAGAGCTTCGCCCTCCTCTGCCGCCGGCTCCGGCGTTTCCAGCATGGCGGCCAGGGCGGTGAAGGCCCCCAGCCTGTCCAGCCCAAAGGTCAGCAGCGCCACCGCCAGCAGCACCGCCAGGTCACGCATCAGCCGTTTCAACACAGCTCACCCCCTTATGGGGCAGTATATGCTTCTTCCGCTCTTGCAAGAACACGGGAGGCTGTGCTATGATGAAAAAAACCAAACCAAGCAAAGGAGAATCAAAATGCAGTATACTTATAAGACCAAGGGCGTTTGCTCCAGGAGCATCGTCATCGACATGGAGGGCGACATGATCCGCAAGGTGGAGTTCATCGGCGGCTGCCCCGGCAACACCCAGGGCGTGGCCCGGCTCAGCGAGAACCGCCCCATCGACGAAGTCATTTCCATCGTGGACGGCATCCACTGCGGGCCCAAGCCCACCTCCTGTCCGGACCAGCTGGCCCAGGCCCTGAAGCAGATCAAGGCGGAAGCGGGACTCTAGTCCTTATTCGCCGGAATGGCGCATATCCGCGCAAAGCGCGAATACGCGCAGGATTCCGGCGAAACGTCCTTTCCAAATCGGACCCGCTGCGCTGGGCTCCGATTTGGCGGACAGGAGCATTTGACAAGCTGACCGCACGGCTCACTGTAGCCGTGCGGTGTTTTTATGTTTCCACCACCGTCAGTTCGCCCTTGTCCGGGCGGCAGCGGGGGAAGGCCCAGTCGATGTCCCTGCCCTGGAGAAGGCCCCAGAGGCACTTGACGACCCCGGCGTGGCTGAGGATGAGGATATCCGGGCTGCCGTCCTCCTTCAGCAGGCGGATGAGGGCCCGGCGCACACGCTCCTGCACCATGTAGAAGCTCTCGCTCCCCTCGTCGAAGCGGTAGCTCATGAGGTATTCCCCCCGCCGGGCATACGCGGCGGGCCACTCCTTTTTCACGTCCTCGATCAGCCTCCCGTCCCAGGCCCCCAGGCTGATTTCGGAAAAACCCTCCACCTCCCGGATGGGGAGCCCCAGGCTGCGATCCACGATCTCAGCGCTGTCCCTGGCCCGGCGGAGGGGGCTTGCGTAAAGGGCGGAAGCCCGCAGCTTTTCAGAAGCCAGCCGCCGCCCCATCTCCTCCATCTGGGCTTTCCCCAGGTCGGAAAGCCGGGCGTCGTAGCGGCCCATGACCACCTTGCCGCTGTGAAGCTCGGTGGCCCCGTGGCGGAGAAGCCAGAAGCGCCGCCCCGCCGCCAGTTGTTCCAGGCCGTCGTCTTCGGCATAGGCGCAGAGGGCGGCGTAGTCCTCCGGGGTGTCCATATCCAGCACCGTGCCCTGCCAGGGCATGGGGAGGCGAAGGAGGGTGTCCTCATGGAGGCTCCGGGCCCCCTTCAGGCCGCCGGGGCCGGTGAAACGGAGTATCTCCTCATAGTACCGCCGGGGGATCAGCAGCGGGTGGCCGTTCCTATCCTCATAGGTGGGCAGGGCGTATTCCCCCTTGTCCCCGGCGCAGGCGATGAGCTGCCGTATCGCCTCCTTGGGCACGGCGGCGCAGTCGCAGGGGAGAAGCAGGACCATGTCCGCGCCTTTGGCCGCGAAATGGCCCAACCCCGCCAGCACGGAGGTGAACATGCCCTCGCCGTAAGCCGGGTTCACGATCTCCTCCGCGCCCCACCGGCGCACCAGGGACGACAGCTCCGCCTGCCGGTGGCCCGTGACCACGGCCACCTCCGCCCCGGCGGCGGAGAGGGCGTCGATGCATCTTTTCAGGGCAGGGACGCCCGCCACCGGCAGCAGGGGCTTGAAATCCCCCATGCGGGAAGAATAGCCTGCCGCCAGGATCACCCCGCCGATCACAGCTTTTCCGCCGTCAGCAGGAAATAGCCGGTGTGCTTGTCCACCTTGGCCCGGCAGAAGGGCTCGCTGCCGGGGGGAAGGGTCTGCTTCCAGTATTCGTCCAGGCTGCCGTAGTCCATGAGCAGCTGGGCATACCAATCCTGCAGCTGCCTGGTCCGGTCCCGGAAATAGGTGATTTCAAAGCCCGTTTCCCGGATGGCATACAGGAGGTGGTCGATGACGAATATCCCGTCCAGCAGGTAGGGGGAGGGAATCTCGTCGGCCTTTTCGCAGTCCCCCTCCTCCTTGGGGGTATTGAGGATGCGCTTGGCCTCGTAGTAGACCTCCCCGGCTTTGTCCTGGTCGGGGTTGATGTAATACAGGTCGCTGATGGCCATTTTCGCGCCCTTTTTCAGCACGCAGTACAGTTCATTGAGCATCTCGTCGTGGCGGTTCATGAGGCTGAAGGAGCATTCCAGCAGGGCCCCGTCGAAATAGAGAGAGGGGAAGTCCAGACTCATACCGTCGGTGATCCGGAGCTTGGCGTCAGGGTCCAGAAGCTTGGCTCTGGCCAGCATGCCTTCGTCCCTGTCGCAGCCCACGGGCTTCAGGCCTAAAGTCTTTTTCAGCAGCAGCATGCTCTCGCCGCCACCGCAGCCCACGTCCAGGATCCGGTCCCCTTCCTTCCAGCCGCAGGCCTTGGCGGCCTCCAGGGTCAGGGCTTCGCCGCCGGGATGGCAGCCAGTTATCTTATCCATAGTTTATTCCTTTCACGGGCCCGCATCATTGAGATGCGGGCCCGTCGTTATCATTTGCTGAGGATATCTGTGATGTCGTTGAGACCGTCTGCGGTGGTCACGACCAGTACGTGGTCCCCCCGCCGGATCACGTCGGTGCCGCCGGGGATGATGGGCCTCCCGTCGCGGATGATGCAGGCCAGCAGCAGGTCCCGCCGCAGCTGCAGATCCTTCAGGGGAATGCCCGCCACGCCTTCGGTCTGCGTACCCACGGAGAATTCCAGGGCCTCCACCTGGCCGGAACAGAAGGTGTGCAGCGCCTCCACGTTGGAGTCCAGGGAATTGGACATGCCGCGCACATAACGGACGATCGTGTTTGCGGTGATGTGCTTGGGACTGAGCACGCTTTCCAGCCCGGCCCGCTCGCCCAGCCGCACCAGATTGCCGTTATTGACCTTCACCACCACTTTCCGGGCTTCCCCCAGAGAGTCGGCATACATGCCCAGGATGATGTTCTCCTCGTCGGAGCCCGTCAGGGCCACCACCCCGTCCATGTTCTGGATGCCCACTTCGCCCAGCAGCTCGTGGTCCGTGCTGTCGCCGCCTATGATGGTGGCGTCCGGCAGCAGCTCGCAGAGCTCCCGGCAGCGGGCGGCGTCCTTTTCCACGATGACCACGCGGGCGCCGATGCCGCAGAGCATCCTGCCCAGATAGTAGCTGATGAGGCCGCCGCCCACCAGCATCACGTCGTCCACCTTTTTCCGTAATAGGCCCCATTTCTTGAATACGCGGGTCACCTCATTGGGCTCGGCGGTGATGCTGATCCGGTCCCCGTCCCGGAGGACGAAGTCACCCTTGGGGATGAAGACCTCCTCCTCCCGCTGCACGGCGCAGATGAGGATCCTGGCGCCGACAGCCCTGGGAAGCTCACGCAGGGGGATGCCCGCCAGGCCGCTGCCCTCCGGCACCGTCACCTCCACGATCTCTACCCGGCCGCCGGCAAAGACCTCCAGCTTCTGGGCGGAGGGAAAGCGCAGCAGGCGGAAGATCTCCGATGCGGCGGAGTATTCCGGGTTGACGTACATGCTCAGGCCCAGGTCCTCGGAAAGGTATTCCATCTGCCCCACGTATTGCGGGTCCCGGACGCGGGCGATGGTGTGCCGGGCTCCCAGCTTCTTGGCCAACAGGCAGGCCAGCAGATTCTGCTCGTCGGAGGCGGTGGTAGCGATCAGCAGGTCCGCCTTCTCCACCTGAGCGTCCCGCATGACCTGCAAAGTGGCGCAGTTGCCCACGATGCCCATGACGTCATACTGCCCGTTCATTTCCTCCACGCGGGCACCGTTCACATCGACGACGGTGACGCTGTGGCCCTCCTGGCTCAGCTGCTGCACTACTTCGCCGCCCACCTTGCCGCTGCCTGCGACGACGATATTCATGATCTTGCCCCCTTTCGGGTCAGATAGTCCTTAAGTTCATTCTACCGAGACGGGAATGGAGATGGAGTCCAGATAAAGCAGCGTGTCGCAGTCCTCCAGCCAGATCTCCAGGTCCGCCTCTCCGGGCTCCTTCGCCGTGATCAGCAGCTCGCGGGAAAGGCCGTCCTCGGACCAGTTGCCCCAGCTGAATTCCAGGGCCGGGTCGCCGTAAAGGTCGCAGGAGAAAGCGATGTTCTCGCAGCCCTCAAGACGGCAGGAGACCGTCAGAGTGGCGGTCTCGCCCGCGGACATGCCCAGCTCTTCCTCGGAAACCGTGACGGAGCCGAAAATCACGTTGACGGTCAAGATCTCTTGAGCCAGGACCGTATCGTCCTCCAGGTGGTAGACCAGGGTGATCTCCGTGCTGCCGGAGGCTAGAGGCGAAATATACAGGGGGATGTCGTTCCCCTCCCAGCTGCCCCAGGAGCAGGACACGATGGCGCTGTCCCCGATGTAATAAGTGACATAGACCTGGTGGTCGGGATCGCTGATGTAGTCGGTGTAGCCGTGGACCCATACCGTGCTCTCACCGAAGAGGCTCAGGTTCACAACCTGCTGGTCCACGCTGAATTCCGTGGAGTCGTCGGTTATCTGGCTGCTGCCGTCTGCCGTAACGGTGACGGAGAGGGTCTTGGCGTCCAGCACCGTCTCGGCGCCGCTGATGAGGAAGTAAACGGTCACGTCCGTGTTGCCGATCTTCAGCGGCGTTACGTTCAGGGTGTTGTCGTCGCCGACCCAGCCGCCCCAGGAGCAGGACACGACCTCGTCGTCGCCGATGACAAAGCGGACGGATACGGTGTCCTCACAGTTCTGCTCGATGGCGGTGACGGTGACGCTGCCGGTCTCACCCAGGCCCAGGTTCAGCTTGGCCTGAGAGAGGGTCAGGGTGCCGCTGGGGGAGTTCTGCGCGGCGTGGAGGGGAACGTAGGCGCTGATATCCATATCCTCCAGATAGGTGAGGGGGATGGAAAGGTTCAGGTTCTGGCCGCTGGTGTAGGTGGCGGAGGTGATGCCGATGACCTGGCCGTATTTGTTCAGCAGGGCGCCGCCGCTGCTTCCGGGGGAGATGGCCGCGCTCATCTGGATGTAAGTCATGCCGCCGTCCACCCTGGCAGGGTTGGAGATGATGCCGGCGGAGATGGTGTTCTGCAGGCCCAGGGGGCTGCCGATGGCATAGACGGTGGCGCCGCCCACGTCGTAGCCAGGGTCGCCGATCTCCAGGGTCTGGAAGCCGCTGCCGTCGATCTGCAGCACGGCCCAGTCCTCCTCCGCACTGTAGTCATAGACGCCGGCCACGGGATACACTTCGCCGGTGTCGGACACGGTGATGCTGGCGCTGTCCGCGCCGGAGATCACATGGTAGTTGGTGACAGCCAGACCCTCTTCGGTGAGGAAGAAGCCGCTGCCGGTCTTGATGCACCAGCCGTATTCGTCGTAGATCTCCACATAGAACACGGCAGGGGCGCAGCGGGCGTAGATCTGTTCCGGGGTCAGCTCCACCAGGTGGGCGTAGGGGCTGCCGTGGACGTGGGTCACGATGCGTATCTCGGAGTCGAAGGGGACCTTCTCGCTCTTGGCAAAGTCGGCCCGGCCGTCCACCAGGACCTCCACCAGGGGACCTTCCGCGGAATCGTCCTCCAGATCCTCCACCACCTCCGTCTTCACGTTGATGAAGCCGGCCTCTTCAAAGAGCCGGGCGGCCTCGGTGGCTTCCTTCAGCTTGATCTCTTCCGACGCGGCAGGCACCTCCGCCTTCCGCACCACATGGTACTGAATTTGGACCTCTGCGTCAGCGGGGAAGCTGTCCCCCACGGCAAAATAGTCCTTGCCCCCGATGGAGATCGCTTGGACCTTGTCCACCTTGTCTGCCTCGAAGGAACTGAGGTCGGCGTATTCGCTCATTCGGATGGTCTGGAAGCCCATGAGCTCCAGCTTTTTCTCCGCCTCCATGCAGGAATAGCTCCGGAATTCCTCGGAAGACAGCAGCATGGTGACAGTGGGCACCGGCGTCGGGGTCGGCGCGGGTGTGGCCGTGGGCTCCGGCGTCGCGGCGGGCTTGACGATGCCGTCGCAGGCGCAGAGCAGCAGCACCAGGAGAAGGGCCATCAGGGCGGGCAGTATCTTTTTCATTCGGAACGACTCCTTTATCTGGTCATATTGCCTGTTTCCGAAGCCCGGAAACCTTGTGTACGCTCAAATCCTGGCGCGGTACTGCAGCGCCTCCGCCAGGTGGGGGATTTCTATGTTTTCGCTCCCGGCCAGGTCCGCGATGGTTCTTGCCAGACGCAGCACCTTGTCGTGGCTGCGGGCGGTGAGGCCCAGGCGGGTGTAGGCGGCGCGGAGCATGCTTTCCCCGGCGGCGTCCAGCCTGCAGCTATCCCGGAGAAGCTCGCCGGATAACCGGGCATTCAGGGTCTCGCCGCTGCCTTCCAGCCTTTTGCGCTGGATCTCCCTGGCGCGCTTCACCCTTTCGCGGATGGCCGCCGAGGGTTCCCCGGCGCTTTGATCGTGGAGCTCGTCGTATTCCAGGGAACGCACGCGGAGCATGATGTCCATGCGGTCCAGCAGGGGGCCGGAGATGCGCTGCCGGTAGGCCCGCACGGCGCTTTCCGAGCAGGTACAGCGGCCGGAGGGGTGACCGTACCAGCCGCAGCGGCAGGGATTCATGGCGCAGACCAGCATGAAGCGGCTGGGGAAGGTCTCGGCCCCGGCGGCGCGGGAGATGGTGACCTCCCCGGTCTCCAGAGGCTGCCGCAGCACCTCCAGGGTCTGGCGGCTGAATTCCGGCAGCTCGTCCAGGAAAAGGACCCCGTTGTGGGCCAGGCTGATCTCCCCGGGCCGGGGGTTGGCGGTGCCTCCCGCCAGGCCGGAGGAGGAGATGGTGTGGTGGGGCGCCCGGAAGGGCCGCTGGACCACGATTGGGTTGTGCTCGCCGGTGAGCCCGGCAATGGAGTGGATCTCCGTGGTCTCCAGCATTTCCTCCAGGGTCATGGTGGGAAGGATGGAGGGCAGACGGGAGGCCAACATGCTCTTGCCCGCCCCCGGCGGGCCGGAAAGCAGCACATTGTGGCCGCCGGCCACCGCCACTTCCAGGGCGCGCTTCACATCCTCCTGCCCCTTCACGTCGGCGAAGTCCGCCGCGGGGACGGCCAGGGAACTGAGGGACGGGGCTTCCGTCCTGGGGAGGGACGTTTCCCCCCGCAGGTGGGCAAGCAGCAGGCTGACGTCCTCGGCTCCGTAGACCTCCAGCCCCTCGGCAAAGGCGGCCTCGCAGGCGTTGCCGGAAGGGACAAAGAGCTTTCGGATGCCCTCCCGCCGGGCGGCAAGGGCCATGCTGAGGGCGCCGGGCACGGGCCGCAGGCGCCCGTCCAAACTCAGCTCCCCGAAAAAGGCGCAGTCCTCAGGCAGGGGCGGAAGCTGCTCCGTGGCGGTCAGTACCCCCAGGAAAATGGGCAGGTCGTAAACGGTGCCCCCCTTGCGCTTGTCCGCTGGGGCCAGGTTCACCGTGATCCGCCCCGGCGGGAAGCGGAAGCCCCGGCTGCGCACAGCTGCCCGCACCCGTTCCCTTGCTTCCTTCACCGCCGCGTCCGGCAGCCCCACGATGTCGAAGGGACTCTGCACGCCGTGGGCGGCATAGCATTCCACAGTCACGCTATAGCCGCGGATGCCGTGGACGCCCATGCTGCGGACGGTGGTTGTGCCTGCCATGCTCTGCCCTCCCGGCCGGATCGCCCCCAGGGCATAATCCGACATAATATAATGCTATTTTACCGTAACCGTGCCGCTAATGCAAGGAAAAAGAGACCGCACAGCAAAACTGCTGCGCGGTTATGGGACTAGGGGTTATTCAGGGTCAACATCTGCCGCATTTTCTAACTTGACCCCACATCTGTGGCAGAAAGCGGATTCTCTCGAAAGCTTTGCCCCGCATTTTGGACAATTGAAATCATCCAGGACTTTTTTGCCACACTTGATACAAAAAACACTGCCTTCTGGTAAGTCTTTCCCGCAATAAGGACAGATGTCTCCCATCGCTTTTTTCACATCGGCCTTCTCATTTTGCCGGATGGAGCTTTCAATAATGGAGTATGCTTCGACGTCAAGCTTATCCTGTTGAATTAGTCCATATATCTGTGAAATGAGAAACGGCCGAAAAACCAGCAGCGCCATGGCAGTAGGTAAGAATTGATTTCCGAAAACCCCCACTTCCATTTTGACTTCTATGGCACCAGTAGTCTTAATCAGAGTGATATTCAGTCCGGTTTTCATTCCTGCAATCGTTTCAAAAAGGCCGCCTTTTGTAAGACTAATAAAGCCGCCTGTTGCGGTCTCCTCTGTTTGGACGCTGTATCCTTGCATTTTAAAATGCTGTTCACAATCATCCATGATTCCGTTAACGCTCTGGAGATCAGTTACAAATCGTTTATAGCTGTTAGTTAGTGACATAATGATTCCTCCTTTGAGTGAACAACGTACTGTTTAATAATAACATAATACAACGGTATTCGCAATCCATCTAAAATGCATTATTAAGTCTTACGTGTTAATGCGGAAAAAGAGACCGCGCAGCAGTTTTGCTGCGCGGTTATGGGATGGGTATTTATTTCTTGGTCTTGGGATCGTAATTCTCTCCGAATTGGAGGTTGTCGTAATCGATTTTCGGGATCGTGGAACTGGTGAATTCCCTGTAGGGCTCTTCCTCTGCGGACTTTTCCTTCTCTTCCAGGGAGGAGAAGGCCTTGTTGATGATCTCGGCGATGTTCTCCACCGTGTCCTGGCTGACGCCTTCCTTCGGCGGTTCCTCCTGGGTGGGAGGGACCTCTTCCGGCGTTGGTTCCGCCGGAGCAGCCGGTTCCGGCTGAGGGGGCATGGGCTCCACAAAATCATAGACCCGGCTCACGACGTCGGCATACTCGGCCATAGCGGCCTTCAGCTTGTCCAGGTATTGGGCGGTGGCCCTTTTGGCGCGGTCCAGAGCGGCCTCCTCGGCAGCCAGGGACTGGCTTATCTCCGAGCGGCGCTCCTCCACCTCTGCCTCCGCCTGGCGCATCAGCTCATCCTTCTTCTGCGCTACCTCCGTTTCGATGGCGTCCCGCTCCGTTTCCGCAGCTTCTACGATCTCCTTGGCGGTCTTCTCCGCCTGGAGCAGGGCCATGCGCATGGAGTCCTCCGTGGAGCGGTAATCCTCCACCTTGTCCACCAGCACCTTCATTTTGGCCTTCAGGATGCCGTTTTCCCGGTAGAGCGCAGAATAATCCTGGGTCAGCTGGGCCATGAATTTGTCTACCGAGGCGGTATCGTAACCGCCGAGCAACGCCTTTTCAAATACACTGTTGGTAACTTCCTGGGGTGTCAGCAAGATATGCCATCCTTTCCCGGATCAGCCGACCCGCGATCAGAAGTAGACGCCATTGTTCTCCAGCTCGTCGATCAGGTCGCCGAGAATATCCACGTTGTAGGGCGTGACGATGAAGGTGCTCACGGCGACCTTCTTGATCTTCCCGTCCTGGGCGTAGGCGACGCCGCTGACGAAATCGAGGATACGGCGGGAGACATCCTTGTTGGTGTTCTCCAGGTTCAGCACCACGGTGCGCTTGTCCCGCAGGTGGTCGGCGATCTCGCGGGCAGCCTCGTACTGCTCCGGCATGACCAGGACGACCTGGAGACGGGCCGTGGCGTGAATGTTCACGACCTTGTTGCCTGTCTTCTTTTCCGGTACGTTCAAATCCTCACCCTCGATCCAGGAGGAGGCGGCAGGGGCCGCTTTCGGCTTCTCCTCGTAGTCTTCAAAGGTCTCATCGTCGTAAGGCCGCGCGATCCGTTTCAGATTGTCAAGAATACCCATTTCACACTTCTCCGTTTCTCATGGCTGCAATGTTGTCCGCGCTCCGAAGATGGCGCTGCCTACCCGTACCATGTTGGCTCCGGACACAATGGCTTGGGCAAAATCGCCGCTCATCCCCATGGACAAACACCATATATGGGTATTATCGTATTTTTTTCCCGCAATGTCAATATATAGCCGGTACATTTCGTCAAAATAAGGATATTTTTTTGCGCCGGGCCAGGTGCCGCCGCCGTTTTCCCAGGCGGGGGGGATGGCCATGAGGCCCTCCAGACGCAGGTGGGGCAGGGAAGCCGCCTTGGCGGCAGCCTCATCCGCCGCCTCCGGCAGGAAGCCGCCCTTGGTTTCCTCCCGGCCGATGTTCACCTGCAGCAGGATGGGCTGTACCGTATCCAGCAGGGCGGCGCGCTTCTCCAGCATCTCCAGCAGCTCCGGGGAGTCCACCGACTGGATGAGATCGACTTTCCCGGTGATGAGCCGCACCTTGTTGTGCTGCAGGCGGCCGATGAAGTGCTTCGGCGCGCCTTCGTAGGCGCCCAAGGCGTCCTTCTCCAGGAATTCGTTCACCCGGTTCTCCCCGCAGGCGTCCACCCCCGCCCGGATGGCTTCCCGCACGGCCTGGGCGTCCTTGGTCTTGCTGGCGGCCACCAGGCAGATATCCTCCGGCTTCCGCCCGGCCCGAAGTGCGGCCTCGGCGATCTCCCCGCGCACACGGCGCACGTTATCCGTGATGCTGTCCACCTAGCCCACGACCTTTCCTACGTATAGATTCTTTGCGCTGACGATGACCTGGTCTCCGGCCCGAAGGGTCTCGCTGGTGACCATGTAGTAGTCTCCGTAGTCCCGCTGGACGGTGACCAGCTTCTTTTCCACCACCAAGGCGGTCTGCACATAGACGCAGGCGCGGCCCTGGTCGTCCACATGGAGACCCTTCCGGGGGATGCGCAGTCCGGCTTCCTCCGAAAGCACCAGCTCCGCGTCCTGATAGCGCATGCTCAGCACGTCGCCCATGTGCAGGCTGCAGCTGAGCAGCAGGGCCCGTTTCCCGTTCTCCTCCGGACTCAGCCATTCCACGAGCATGGTGAGCTGTTCCCCGTAATAGCGGCCGAAGCGGACGCGCAGTTCCTTCAGCCCGTCGATACGGCGGGCGTCTTCGTCGTCCACCAGGGCGGCGAAATACCACTTGGAGCCGCTGACCAGTTTTCCCAGGGACCAGGCGGGGGCGCTGTGCTCCTCCCGCAGAAGGCTGCGCAGCTCCTCGGCCCCGATCTCCTTCAGCCGGTCATAGCCCAGTTCCTCCCAGCCGTCCACCGTGCCGCTGTAGAGGCCGGAGACGGGGGCGGAGATGTCGTCGGAGCGGGCGGCGTGCTGCTGTTCCAGGCTGCCAAGCTCTTCGCTGATCTCCCGCAGCCGCTTCTGGATATCCGAGGGATTGCTGAAGGCGGCGAAGACCTGGGTCTGCAGGGTCTGGCTGACGGCCTCGGCCGAGGTGAAATCCTGCTCGTAGACGCTTTCGCGCAGCTTCCGAATGCCGGATTGGATCTGCGCGTCGGTCTGCTGGGAATTCTCCCCGCCGCTCATGCTCAGCATGGCGGTCAGTTCCTCCGCCTCCTCCCGGAGCTCCGCCTGACGCACGGCCCGCAGCAGCGCTTCCTCGGAGTCGTAAGCCTCCGCCACCGTGCCCCCGGCGGACACCCGCGTCCCCTCCGCCAGCTTGACCCGCACGGAGCTGTGGACGCTGTAGAGCACCTGCTCCTCCCTGGCTACGATGCCCCGGACGTCCACGGTGTCCCGGATGTTGAGGCTTGTGACGGGCACCGTCCGATAGGGGTCGTTGATGGCCTGATAGGCATAGATGCCCAACCACACCAGCAGTGCGGCGACAATGAGATAACAGGCGATCTTCAGGGTCAGGTTCGGATTCTTCATTCCCAGGCTCTCCCGGCAGCCCCCCCGCGGGGGTCGCCTTATTCTGTCTGTACCGGCGCGGGCAAGGTCAGGGGCCGCGCCGGGATGATGGTGGATATGGCGTGCTTGTAGATGAGTTCCTGCTTCCCCTCGCAGTCCAGCACCACGGTGAAGCTGTCGTAAGCGGTGACGCAGCCCCGCATCTGGAAGCCGTTCATGAGGAAGAGGGTCAGAGGCAGCTTTTCTTTCCTGGCGCCCGCCAGGAAGCTGTCCTGTATGTTGATGGCCTTCTGCATGTTATCCGCATCCTTTCTGTTTCCGGCGGCGGGCCGCAGAGCGGCTCCCGACCTGAATAGTTCAGGTCAAATTATACCAGAAAATTCCAGGATTCTTGTCGAAAACAGGCAGGCTTCCTGATAATTCGTTTCTTTTTTCCAAATCTGCCAGTGGATGCCGGGCTTTCCCCGCAGCCAGCTGAGCTGCCGCTTGGCGTAGCGGCGGGAGGACTGGCGGATCTGCTCGGCGGCTTCCTCCATGCTGCACGCCCCCCGGAGAGCGGCGGCGACCTCCTTGTAGCCGATGGCCTGCATGGCCGTGTCCTTCTCCGTGACGCCCGTTTCCAGCAATTCCTCCACTTCCCGAATAAGGCCCTGGGCGAACATCCGGTCCACCCTCATGTTGATGCGCTCGTACAGCAGCGCCCGGTCCTCGAAATTCAGGGCCAGGGTGCAGGAGGCGTAGCGGGGCGGAGAAGCGCGGCTGGCTTCGTCAAAGCTGGTGATGGTCCTTCCCGTCAGCTCAAAGATCTCCAGGGCCCGGACGATGCGTTTGCGGTCGTTGGGGTGGAGCTTCCCGGCCCGTTCCGGGTCGCAGGCGCGCAGCCTGCGCAGCATTTCTTCGCCTCCCAGAGCGTCGTACTGCGCTTCCAGGGATGAGCGCAGCGCTGGGTCCCCGGCGGCGAAGTCCGTGCCCCGCAGGAGGGCTTCGATATAGAGGTTGGTGCCGCCCACCAAAATGGGGAGCTTTCCCCGCTTCAGGATATCGTCGGCGCAGGCGGAGGCTTCCTGCACGTAGCGGCCCACGCTGTAGCTCTCCCGCGGGTCCACCGTGCCCACCAGGTGGTGGGGAACTCCCTCCGTCTCCTCCGGCGTGGGGGCGGCGGTGCCAATGACCATGCCCCGGTAGAGCTGCATGGCGTCGGCGGAGATTACCTCCCCGTTCAGAGCCTTGGCCGCCTGAACCCCCAGGGCGGTCTTCCCCGTGGCGGTGGGGCCGGTGATGACGAAGATGCCCTTTGCCATCAGTCCTTGGTCAGCTCGTCCAGGGTCATGCCGAAGGCAGGGAGGAATCGCTTCATGAAATAGGCGATCTCCGGCAGCTCCGAAGCCTCCAGGGTTTGGCGGATCTGGGCTTCCGCGCTTCGAAATTCCTCGTTGCCCGCCCGCAGCTCCTCGATGCACTTGATGTAGGCGGCCAGCTTGTCCGCCGCTTTCACCAGCTCCTTTGTCTCCCCGCTGCCCCCCCGGAGCAGTTCCCCGTAGGCAGGGCGCAGTTCCTCCGGCAGCAGCTGCAGGAGCTGTGCCTCCGCCTGGCTCTCCACCGCCTTGTAGGAGCGGCGGATGTCCTCGTTGAGGTATTTCACCGGCGTGGGCAGGTCCCCGGTGATGATCTCGCTCATGTCGTGGAAAAGGGCGGCTGCCGCGGCCTTCTCCGGGTCCGCGCCGCGGCCGAAGACGTCCCGGCGGATCACCGCCAGAGCGTGGGCCAGCACCGCCGTCATCTGACTGTGCTCCAGCAGGTTTTCCTCAAAGCTGTTTCGCATGAGGCCCCAGCGGCGGATGTTGCGCATCCGGGCGGCCAGGGCATAAAACGAATTCTCCATCGTTCCTCTCAGTCGGCTTTCCGCAGTCCTCGGAAAAAGGCCTGCATCCGTTCCAAGCATTCCGCCTCCAGGACGCCGCCGTAGATGGCGGGGCGGTAGCCGTAGTTTTCTTCAAAAAGGTTCAGCACGCTGCCGCAGGAGCCGGTTTTAGAGTCTCTGGCCCCGAAGCAAAGCCATTTCACCCTGGCATTGAGGATGGCCCCGGCGCACATGGGGCAGGGCTCCAGGGTCACATAGAGGCCGCAGTCGCCCAGCCGCCAGTCTCCCAGGACGGCGCAGGCCTCCCGGATGGCGTCCATCTCCGCATGGGCCAGGGCGGAGTGCTCCTCCTCCCGCCGGTTCCGGCCCCTGCCGATGATCCGGTCCCCTTGAACGACGACGCAGCCCACGGGCACCTCTCCCGCCGCCGCCGCTTCGTCCGCCAGGGCCAGGGCATGGCGCATCCAGCCCTCGTGGTCCATCATCCAGGGCCCATGGGCAGGGGAGGATGGTCCGGCATGACGTCGAGGCCGAAGTGCTTCTCCAATACCTCCGGCAGCTCCTCCCAGCTCACTTCCCGGCGAAGGACCCCTTCGGGGGTGGTCAGGGTCAGGTTCAGATTGAACATGCTGGCCCGCCCGTCATCGGTGAACTTGTTGAGCATGAGCATCTTCCGGAAGCCGGACCAGGGGCTTCGATTGACATAATAATTGCTGACCTGGAAATCCTCATCCTGGGCGGGCCGGTCGATGAAGCCCATCAGGTCCTGGAATTCCTCGCCCCGCTGGATCTGCACCGTGTATTCCACGCCGGGAGTGGTCCCCGGCACTACGCGGTACACCATGCCGTGCACCTTCTGGGGCACGTCGTATTCCAGGCGCAGGGGGCGACAGAAGCAGTCTCCCCCGAAGCCCACGTCGCAGATGTAGCGGACCCCGTCCACCTCTGTCAGGTTCATGCGGTGGAGGTAGGCGCCGAAGCCGCTTCCGTTCATGCTCAGGCGGGTGAGCACCCCATAGGAGGGGAAGCCCATCTCCAGCAGAATGGCATGGAAAAAGCCGTTCATCTCAAAGCAGTAACCGCCCCGGTGCCGGGTGACGATCTTGTCAAAGAGGTCCTCGGTCTTCAGGGAAATGTCCTTGTCGTTGTAAACGTCAATGTTCTCAAAGGGGACGTGGGTAGCGTAACACCGGTGGAGGCGGATGAGCCTTTCCGTGTCGGTGCCTCCCTCTGTATAGCCGATGCGGTCAAAAAGCGCCTGCAGATCCATGCGTCTCTCCCTTCCGCCGCCGGGGCAGCCTATTCTATGATTTTATCATTATACATAGTTATCATGGAGAAATCAACTGCTCCGGCGCGTTCTGCCGGATGTCTCGGAGGGTAGGAAGGAAATCCTCATTGTGCGCTTGCAAATCCTCCCGCCCGTTGCTATATTAAAAGGTAGAGATCATAAAATCGCCGCCCCGGCGGCCATTATGGAAATGGAGGTTAGCGATATGGCAGGCACTGAAAGACTGCTCGAAGCCATCGACAAAATGACCCTGGCCCTCCAGGAGTTGCGGGAAGCCGTCCTGGAGCTGACGGCGGAAGGGCCCGCAGAAGAACCTAAGGCCGCGGCCGCGGAAGAACCCGTTCCCACGCCCCTCGTGATCGACGTAGATGGACCGGCGGAGGTCATCGTAAGTGACGCGCCGCCCGCTCCCGCATCGGAGCCGGTGACCGTCTGGCAGGGTACGCCGGAGCCCGCGAGCGCACCGGAACCGGAGCCCGCCCCCGCCGAGAAACGCTGCCCCGTCTGCGGCGACGTGGTGAAGCCCAGCGACCGTTTCTGCATGAAGTGCGGCGCCTCCATCCCGGAGGACGCCCCTGCGCCCGCCCCTGCGCCGGAACCGGAAACTGCGTCTGCTCCCGCAGCCGAAAAGCGCTGCCCTGTTTGCGGAGAGCCGGTGAAGCCAGGCGACCGTTTCTGCATGAAGTGCGGCGCTTCCGTCCCGGAGGACGCCCCTGTACCCGCCCCCGTACCGGAACCGGAACCTGCGTCCGCCCCGGCAGCCGAAAAGCGCTGCCCCGTTTGCGGGGAGCCGGTGAAGCCCGGCAGCCGTTTCTGCATGTCCTGCGGCGCCTCCATCCCGGAGGACGCGCCTGCCCCGGCGCCGGAGAGCGAACCCAGCCAGCGGGCCTTCTGTATGAACTGCGGCAATCCCCTCCGTCCGGGAGATAAGTTCTGCATGAAGTGCGGCCAGAAGACGGACGCCTGAATCCGCGGGGAGCAGAGCCATGCCTGGTCAATACTGTGCGGAAAGCCCTCCGGAAGAGGGCGCCTTCCGCTCAGACTGCGCCGCTGCCCCGTCCGCTCCGGCGGAGGAGCCGGTCCGGCGCCGGGAGAAGCCCTCTCCCAATATCGAGCATTGTCCCGACGGGGCATATCGCTGGATCTATGAATTCAACATGAAGCGCAGCCCCGTGATCCTGATGACCGTCCTCAGGGTGTTCGGCCTTGTCTGCGCCCTTCTGTGGCTGTTCATGGTGGTGCTGGCCCTGACGGACGGGGACCCCTTCCTGCGGTCCCTCTGGTCCCAGGGAAAGGTCGCCCTGCTGATTTTCGCCGTCTTTGCGGTGCTGGCGGTCCCCGCCTATTTCATCGTTGCAGCGGTCAACGGCGGGAAGTATATCGTCCTCTTCGAGATGGACGAGGAGGGGATCACCCATACCCAGGAGCCGAAGCAGTTCACGAAGGCCCAGGGCCTCCAGTGGCTGGCCGCCATGGCGGGCGCCGCCCTCCACGATCCGGCGCTGACGGGCGCGGGCTTCCTGGGCGCGGCCCGCAGCGCCTTGCGCTCGGATTTCTCCAGGGTCAGGCGCGTGAAGGTGCTGCGCCGCTGGAACACGATCAAGCTGAACCAGCCCCTGGCGAAAAACCAGGTCTACGCGGCACCGGAGGATATGGATTTCGTGCTGGACTACATCCGTGCCCGCCTCCCCGCGGGTACCAAAGGGCTGTGAAGAACGTCAAAACAAAGAACGGGCCCGGAGTCAAAAGACTCCGGGCCCGTGGTATCTGTATAGGGCTTAGTCCACGTCAGTGTCCACGATGAGGCCGTAATCCCCGGCCTGACGGCGGTAGACCACGGCGAAGGCGTCTTCCTCGTCCTGGTCGCGGAACACATAGAAGTCGTGCTCCAACAGATTCATCTGCAGGATGGCCTCGTCCACGCTCATGGGCTTGATGGAGAAACGCTTGGTACGGATGACCTTGAATTCGGTCTCCTCTTCCTCCGCCATGGGCACAGCCGAGGCGAAATCCACATCCAAGACGTTTTCATGGATACGCTTCTCCAGGCGGGTCTTATACTTGCGCACCTGCCGCGTCAGGGCGGCCACGGCGGCGTCGATGGAGACGTACATGTCGTTGGTGCTCTCGCTGGCCCGGTAGAACATGCCGTTGGCGTTGACGGTGACCTCGGCGATGTTGCGGTTGCGCTCCACCCGGAAGGTGACGTAGGCGGTGGATTCGCCGCGGAAGAGCTTTTCCAGCTTGCCGATCTTCTTCTCGGCATAGGCGCGCAGGTCGTCGGAGGAGGACATCTTCTTTTCGGTGAATACGAAATTCATAGGATTCTCTCCTTTCTGGGGGTTACTGAGCGGGGCAGGCCCTGCTCTAAAATAAGTATACCATACCGCCGGTGAAAATGGAAGAAGCAAAAATGCATCCGGGCGACGGGCTTCGACGCCTTTTTCCCTTCCTCTCTGCTATGCTTGGATCACAGCTTATCCAGGGCGAATGGCTCATATCCCACGGAGACGGCGGCTCCCCCGACGCTTCCGGAAGATCGACCCCACAGGCGGGCCAAAAGGCCCGCCGACCTTTTTGCATAAAAACCGGGAGCTGCCGTGGGGCAGCTCCCGAAGTCTATTCCATGATCAGTCGTAGTCGCTGTAACCGCCGCCCCTGTTTCCCCGGCGGCGAGAGGAACGCTCGCTGTACTGCCGGACGCCGGAAAGCTTGGAATCGGAGTCCTGCATGAACTGCTTAAGCTTGTCCTCGAAGGAGGAGGAGCGGGGCGCGGTTACCTCGCCCGCAGCGGGCTGCGGCGGGCTCCGCCTGGCAGGGCGGGCGGGGGGATCGGCGGTCTTTTTGATGGACAGGTTGATGCGCCCGTTGGGGTCGATGCCGATGACCTTGACCTTGACCTCCTGGCCTACCTGGAGGAAATCGCTGACCTCATTTACATAGGTGTACGCGATCTCCGAAATATGTACGAGCCCGGAGCGGCCGTCCGGCAGCGATACGAACGCGCCGAATTTCATGATGCCGGTGACCTTCCCGTCCACGATACTGCCTACATTCAATTCCATAAAAGCGCCGGTTCCTCCCTCAGAGCTGCGTGGAGCTGAAGCCTATTCAGCTGCCGATGTCGTAGTAGATGATCTCACCGGGCAGGACCAGGCCCAGCTTGTCGCGGGCGACCTTTTCCACCATGTCCAGGTCGCCGCTGTGCTCGATCTCGTATTCCAGGGCCGCGTTGCTGACGGCCAGGGCCAGGGCTTCGTCGGCCAGGGCTTCCTTTGCCAATTGGGCCTCCTCGATGCGCGCGTTCATCCGCGACAGGGACGTCGCGGCGTAAACGATCAGTGTCAGCATCAAAAGGCACATAATGATAACGATACCCGATCTTCGCTGCTTCATGTTCCGCCTCCGCAGGAATACTTGAATTCGCTTTGTCCAAAAACCCAAAATGCATTTTACCCCATTTTTTTGCGAAATGAAAGTACTTTTTTGCAAAAAGTGAAAATTTTCTTAAAGTTTTCCACAAAATGCACAGGGGTTTGAGGATGATCCGGCAGATAAAGGCAAGAAGAGCGGCGATCCCCTCCGCCAGGGCCCGCCCGGCCCGACGCAGGGGGAGGAGGTAAAGAAGGCCGCCCAGCAGCATCCCCAGCAGCATGAAAAGCCGCAATTGCCCCCGGCCGGCGATGCTGCCCAGGAGGAAAAGCAGCACCGCGGCCAGCAGGGAATAGGGCAGATACATCAGGATCAGCAGCTTTTCTAGCCGGGAACGGCGCAGCAGCGCCGTCATCAGGTCATAGAGGAAGCCTAAGGCCGTGCCGCAGGCCAGGCTCAGCAGGGCCTGCATGCCCTGCGCGGCCGGGTCGATGCCCATCAGCCCATCAGCTTGCCCAGGAAGCCCCGGCGGCGCTCCCGCTCTGAAGCGTATTCCAGGCCGTCGATCCTTCCCTCCACCAGCAGCTCGCCCCCGTCCAGGGTCAGCCGGTTGATCTTGAGACCGCTGCCGTGGATGGTCAGGGCGCCTCCGGCGGTGGAGAGGGCTACCGTCTCCTCGTCAAAGGTCTCTACGTCCTCCACGCCGCTGATGCTGAGCCGTTTCCGGTCCGTCAGGTTCAGCACGTGGGACTGCAGGGGCTTTCGGTCGTTTTCATACAGCATAGCCATGTGATCACCTCGGCTTAATGGTATGCGCGGGGGAGCGGCTCCATTCTCCTGAGATTTTCCGAAAAAACCCCTCTTTTCGCCTTGACACTGGGCTGTAACCTGTGTAGAATGCTTGTAACCTAAATGTAATTCTTTTTGTAATCTTTCGACGGGAGCGGCCTTGCGGAATGGGGAAGCGACGGGAACCGGAAGTGAATAACAAGCGGAGCTTCGCCCTCCGGCGTCTGACCTCCAAGCTCAGTGGGAGCGGCCGTGTGGTGCTGCTGGCAGCCATCTGCCTGGCGGTGCTGATGGCTGCCGGCAAGCTGAATTTTGCCCTGGCCGTGAATATGGACGGGGACCTGCTGGGCTATGTCAACTCCCGCCAGGAATATGACGAGATGGTCAACCGGGTGGAGCAGTCCGTCAGCGACGCCCTGGGGTGGGATTGGCAGCCGACGTTGACCACCTACGTTGCCCTGGCGACGGACAGGTCCGGGGGCGTAGTAGCCGAGAAGCTGATCGCCGCCGTGCCGGAGGTACGGGAACTGCAGGTCGTTTATGTGGAAGGCAAAGCCGTCTGTGCTTATGAGAGCAGGGAAGCGGCCACCGCCGCCCTGGAAGCCCTGGCCGCCGAGTACGCCCACGAGACCACGGAGACCACCCGTTTCCTGGAGGAGATCGTCGTCGCCGCCGGGACCGTGGACGCCCGTCTGGCGGAGCAGGCGGATTTTAGCTTGGCCCAGGCCGTCACCGTGGAGACCACGAAGCAATTCACAGCCAATACCGTCCTGGCCCACCCGGTGGAGGCCATTGAGGACGGAGGCCTTTTTGAAGATGAATACTTCGTCATTACGCCCGGAAAGGATGGCTCGGAATACATAGAGTACCGTGCCACGTATCAGGATGGGGCGATGGTCGGCTGTGAAGAGACGCTGCACCAGCGGCAGGAGCCTGTGACGGAGGTCCGGGTGGTGGGCACCAAGGTCCATCATTCCGAGGGCAATTATATCTGGCCCATCGAGAGCGGCTGGCTCACCTCCTATTTCGGACGCCGCAATGGCAGCATTGGCTCCGGCAACCACCAGGGTGTGGACCTGGCAAACGACGCGGGCACCGAGATCCATGCCGCCGACGGGGGCGTGGTCATCTTTGCCGACACCTATAATGGCTACGGCCTGCTCATCAAGATCCAGCATGAGAACGGGGATGTCACCTTCTATGCCCATAACAGCCAGAACCTGGTAAAGGAAGGCGACTATGTGGAGCAGGGCGAAGTGATCGCCCTCATGGGCTGCACTGGCGTTGCCTCCGGCAACCACGTCCACTTCGAGGTCCATCCCGGCGGGGGAGAGGCGGATGACCCCATGGACTATCTTCCCGAATGTCCCTTCCCCTTCCTGAATTGCTGAAAAGAAAAAACGACCGGTCTGCGATGCAGGCCGGTTTTCCGTTAAGGAGAACGATCCCATGACTATGCCCGTTATACGCATCGCAACGGCGGAAGACGCGGAAGCCCTGCTGGCCATCTACGCCCCCTATGTGCGCGACACGGCCATCTCCTTTGAATACGAGGTCCCCACGGTCGAGGAGTTCCGCCGCCGCATCCTGGGGACGGCGGAGAAATACCCCTATTTCTGCCTGGAAGCGGAAGGCAGGATCATGGGCTATGCCTACGCATCCCCTTTCCGCAGCCGGAAAGCCTATCAGTGGATCGCGGAGACCAGCGTTTATCTGGCACCCGAAGCCAGGAAACGGGGATGGGGGAAGCTCCTATGCCGGGCGCTGGAGGAGGGCTGCCGGGCCATGGGCCTTGTGAGCCTCTATGCCTGCATCACCGTCCCGCGGGAGGCGGGCGATCCCTATGTAACCGACGACAGCGCCCTTTTCCATGCCCACCTGGGCTACCGGGAGCTTGCCCGCTTCCCCGGCAGCGGCTCCAAATTCGGCCGATGGTACGACACGGTCATTATGGAGAAGGAACTGAACGAGCGGGAAGCCGATCCGCCGGAACCTACCCGGTTTCCCGACATACAATAAAACCGCGCCTGAAAGGCGCGATCTCGCGGGTTGTCGGTCGCACTTTACCCCACGCAATAAGCAATTGCACACTGGGCGCGCTGCATCACAGCGCGCCCAGTCTTCCTTCCGGTCCCTCCAGGGCTCTCTGCCCCAGCTTCCGGCCCAAGGTCTCCCGGCTCAGGCCGTCCACCCCCTCGATGAGGAGGATGCCCATGTCCCTGGCCCGCTGGCGGATGGCCCTCCGGGCGGATTCGGAGCCGCTGAGGCGGCTGCACACCAGGGCCCTCACCGCGTAGGCGCCGCCGAAGCGGGCGGCCACGCTGTCCACCTCGTACAAGGCCTCCTTGGGCACGCTCCCCAGCTTGCAGGAGACGAAGACCGGCACGGCTCCATGCATCAGCAGCCCGTCGATCTCGTTCATGGTGCCGCCCCTGTACTCGCCGCCTTTCCAGTTGATCTTCGCGCCCATGACGGCGTCGGTAAAGAAGCCGGGCGCTCCCCTGGCCGCCAGGAAGACCTGCAGCTCCAGAAGGTCCCCGGCCCGTGTCAGCGTCCGCTTCACATGCTGGTCCCGGAAGGTGAGGGTGACAAGGCTGCCCTTTTCGCTGTAATCGGAGATCAGCTTCGCCTTCAGCAGCCGGTCGATGTGGCTGCGGGCGCATTTCTCCACCGCGTTAGCGGAGACGGTGAGGCCGGTGCTGCGGCTGTGGGCGCAGAGGTTCGCCAGGATGGTGCACTGCTTTGTCCATATCTGGGGGGCCTGTATGTAGACGCGCCACATGTCCGACACGTCTGTCTTCAATTGTTCCGGCAGCCGGGTCGCCATGGTATAGCTGCTCTCCGCCAGCTCCCCGCCCCAGAGGCGGAGATATTCTCCCACGGTGATGCCCCGCAGGGGGCGGAACAGTCCCGGCGTCAGGTCCCTGCCGCTGCCCCGCAGCAGGCTCAGAGACTGCTGCCGCACATCCAGAGCGAACATAGTCAGGGGCTTTTCCGCCGCGGCGGTGCCCAGGGCGGCCAGCAGCAGGTCGCTGCCGCCGGTCATCTCAAAGCGGCAATCCGGGTATTTGGCCAAGATGTCCCGGATGGCGGCCCCGGCCCCGGCGTAGTCCCGGTCCCCCACCCGCAGGAAGGTGAGCTGGGGGGAGGTCTTCCTCCCCCGGAAGAAGGCCCGGACCGCCGCGATGCGCTCGTCGGTCATGACGCTGCGGGAACCCAGGCAGATGAGCTTTTCCGGCTGGAGGCAGAGGGCGGCCAGCACGTTTTCGGAAACCTCCGTGGAGAACAGCTCCGCGATCACCATACTTCTGTCCTCCTTAAAGCAGCAAATAGCCCGCGGCGATGCCCAGCACCGCCGAGAGGCATATAAGCAGGATGGGGTGGACCTTCTTGAAGGCCAGCACCGCCATGATGATGAAGATGGCGATCGTGATCCAGAAGGAGAGGGAGGAGAAGACCGCCGCCGAAAAGCCGCCGGGGAAGAGGACGGCGGCGCCCATGGTGAGGATGGCACTGCCGATGAGGCCGATGACGGCGGGCTTCAGCCCCGTCATGACGCCGGAAACGACCTTGCTGGCGCGGAATCTCTCATAGCCGCGGGCCACGATCAGGATGATGAGGAAGCTGGGCAGGGCCACCCCCAGGGTGGCGCAGGCAGCGCCGGGGACGCCACCCATTTCCGAGCCGATGTAGGTGGCGATGTTCACGGCAAAGGGGCCGGGAGTGGATTCGCTGACGGCCACGAAGTTCAGCAGGGCTTCCGTGCTCAGCCAGCCGTGGTCGGCCACCGCCGCCTGGATCAGAGGCAGCATGGCATAGCCCCCGCCGAAGGTGAAAAGGCCGATCTTGAAGAAGGTCCAGAACAGATCGAGGAAGATCATTTCTTCTCCCTTCCCGCCCGGATCAGGGAGGTGACGAGCCCCGCCGCAGCGCAGCAGAGGATCACCGCCAGGACGTTTACTTTCAAAATTGCCGCCAGGATAAAGGCCCCGGCAGCGATACCGTAGGACACGGCGCCTTTGGGGCATTTTTTGTACATGTTCCAGAAGGCCTTGAGGATGAGGGCCAGCACCCCGGCCCGGATGCCGAAAAAGGCGTACTGCACCGCCCGCAGGTGCTGGAAGGCGTCCAGCAGCCTGGCGACGATGAGGATGATGACGAAGGAGGGGAGGATGACCCCCAGGGTGGCGCAGGCGGCCCCCGCGAGGCCCGCCACGTGGGAGCCCACGAAGGTGGCGGAGTTGATGGCGATGGGGCCGGGGGTGCTCTCCGCGATGGCGATGATCTCCAGCACATCCTCGTCGGTGATCCATTTGCGGGTCTCCACCGTCTCCCGCTGGATCAGGGGGATCATGGCGTAGCCCCCGCCGAAGGTGAAGGCCCCGATTTTCAAAAAGGTGAGGAAAAGGGGGAGCAACTGGCTGCGCCCTTTTTTCTTATCCATGTTTCCCCGCCTCCCGCTTTTGGATTTCCCCCTATTTTACTCGCGGGAGGGGGAAAAAACAAGCCGGGGACGACAAAAAGCGCCCGCAGAAGGGCGAGCGCTTCGATCGGGTTCGCTTATCATCCGTGCCAGCCGCTGATCCGGGCGACCTGGCGGAGGGCATCTCGGAATTCCTCATAGGGTTCGCCGGAGTAGGCGTCCACGGCGGGTTCCCGGTCAAAGGACAGAATGTGCCCGTCCTCCGTCACGTAGAAGGTGAGCTGCGTGGCAGAATCCACCACCGGCTGGCCGCGGTATTCCTTCATGCCGGAAGCGGGACTCCCGCAGAAGACAAAAGAAGCGCCCACCGGGAAATGCTCCATATCGGCGAAGTCGAAGACAATATAGGTCCACGCGAGCCACAGGGGGTCCTCCGGCAGTTCTGCCCCGTCCCTGGAATCCACCCATTCCGTCACCTTCACCGGCAGCAGGCAGGTGTCCACCACCGTGTCCAGCCCGTCGCCGGGATTGCCGCTGGGGCTCAGGGTGCGGCTGAGGGTCTCCCAGTCCCCGACCACCTCGGCCCGGAAAGCGAAATCGCTGTAGCGAAGCCAGTCGCCCTCAGGGAAAAGATAGGAGAAAGAGGCGCGGTACGCGAGCGTATCTCTGCAAAAGGGGTAATCTTCCCGCAGGGAGGCCGCCAGGGCCTGCCTGCAGCGCTGCTCCCTGTCCACGGAGAAATACGCCTCGGCCTGCGCGTCGCAGGCGGCGGGGAGCGTGTTCCGATATTTCGGGTTCTGGGTGTCCAGCTGTTCTTCGGTCAGATTGCCGGGGAACCTTTGCACAAGCTGGGAAAAAACGTCCCCGTCCATGGGCTCCCAGTATTCGGTCAGGGTATGATCCCCCGCAGCGTCCACGTCAAAGGTCAGGATGCAGGGGACACAGCTCCCGGCGGTGACGGCGAAGCCCTCCTCCGTCTCATCATATTCCCTGTAATCGACCATGAGATAATAAGTGACCGCCGTGGTATCCCCGGTGAGGCCCGCGGTCTCCGACATGGCAATCAGCATATGGCTCTCGCAGGGGAATTCCCCGCCCGCGTACCCGTCCCGGTTATGTGCCAGAACGGCCTTGCGGACAGCGTCGTCGGCCTTCGGGCTCATGTGGGAGGAAAACCAGCTCCCGTGCTGGGCGGTATACGTCTCGTAATCTGTCAGCTCCGGCAGCTCCGTGCCCCTCCAGAGCTGGGACAGCTTTGTGTCCGCCCGTGCCGCGTCCCACTTTTCCAGGCAGAAGCAGTAAGAGACGTACAGGCGTTTTTCCCCCTCCTTCCACACGGTGCTTTCCCCGCCCATGCAGGCGTTGAACCATCCCCGATGCTTGGGCGTGAAGCCCAGCCTGGCCCGGAAAATGAAGGC